>Ga0082212_10000032_pt1 | contig 194610 bp, 203 predicted proteins | sample TergutNt197P3_FD_71548 | JGI IMG/M metagenome (GOLD analysis project Ga0082212, IMG submission 71548) | Neocapritermes taracua P3 segment gut microbial communities from Petit-Saut dam, French Guiana - Nt197 P3 | ecosystem: Host-associated > Arthropoda: Insects > Digestive system > Gut ... | reverse complement strand
ACCCCCATCCTCGGCGCGACAGGTCTTCGCTGATGAGCACTGAGCGACATCGGCACATCAAACAGGTTCCCGCGAGTTGATATGCAAGAATGATTCCATGAATAACTTCACTGGGATTGTTGACTTGTTTCCTGGGGACAAGGGATGGCACTATGTCGGGGTCCCCACCGAGGTGAGCAGGCCGCTGGAACACCTAGCAGACAGGGGACTCATTGCCATCACAGCAACCATTGGCGAGTCGAGTTGGCCAACATCGTTTCTTCCTCAGGGTGACGGTACACACTTCCTTGCCCTACCTGCCAAGGTACGCAAGGCAGAAGGTCTTCATCTCGGAGACCTGGTCACCGCCAGTTTCGAGACGAGAGTGCGCTAATCCACGCTGCCTCGTACATGGTCATGTATACTTGACCAAGTACGAGGCAGCGTGGATTAGCGCAGTCTTGTTCGTTGCTTCCCTAAACTAGAGACAGGGAAATGCCTATGGGGCTTAGGCCTCATGGGCACCACGCAAGTGAAAATGAAGCTTCTTGGGGGGCAACAATGAAGAAACCGGGTCGTCGACTTCGCATCATCGGAGTGCTTGTTATCGTCTTATCCCTGGTGGGTGGGGGATTCTTGGGATGGTGGAAGATCATGTCCTGGATCGATTCCCGTGATGAAGGCTCGAGCGCGCCACCATCTGATTCCGCTGGTACGAGTACCTGGCTCGCTGATGCACTTTCCCCGAGGAGTACGACTCGTATCGCCATCTTCGGGGATTCCTACTCCTCTGGCGAAGGAGCGGGAGCGGAGACCTATGATGAGTTGACCACCGTTAGTCGAACCAATAAGTGTCACCGCAGCGAGAACACTTATCTCGCCTCGGCGGGGTTGGATGTCATGAATGTCGCGTGCTCAGGAGCGACGATAGCGGATGTTCTGTTGCGAGGGCAGTGGGATGAACCGGCCCAAGTGGCCAACCCGGAAGTCGCCAGCACGTCGGATCCTATTGAGGTAGCTTTCATGACGATTGGTGGGAACGATATTGGGTTTGCGCCGATCCTCCAATCATGTTTGTTGACACCAGATTCTTTTATCCCCTTGATCCAGGGGTGCCACGAAAAGTTTGATTTTAAGATCGCAGAGGTGACCTTGCTCAAACCTCAACTGATGGACGTTTATCTCGGAGTTTATTCCGCGATCAACACCCCCGAGTTGATTCAGGCTCGCGAGGGAAAGGTTGCCCCGCTCGTGATTCTTCCCTATCCGAACGTTGTTCCCCTGGAGAAAACCGGGAATTGTGGCATGAGTGACAATGAGTTGGTTTTCGCTCGCGAACTGCTCGATACCCTGAACGCGACCATGCGCGACTCTGTTGGCGAGTTGAGAGCTCGTGGGTACGACGGAGTTTTCTTTGCTGATGGTGTGGAAGAAGCCTTGGAGTACCACGGATTCTGCACCACCTATCCCCACGTCAACGACCCCAGTGTCACGAGCATCGCTGCGGAAAAAACTAAACAGTGGGGAGCACAGCTGCTGGGGGCGACCAGGCAAGCATGGCCTTTTATCACCGAGTACGTGGCCATGAGGGCCCCCTATGGTCCGCTCATCGCCATCGCAGGCACGCTCGTACTCGAGAATGTCGATGAGTCTGAGGTGGATTCCCGCGACTTTGTTGAATGGGGGCATCCCAGTGCTCAAGGGTACGCGGATACAACGGTCGCTATTCAGGCGTGGGCATCTGGGCATCACATCGATCCTGCAACCTTGACACCACCCTTCGAGGTCGATGCGAGAGATTCTGAACCAGGTGCGGAACCTCCCGTGACGATCTCTCTGGATACCCGGATTTCCGCCATCGCTGAGGCAGGGCAGACTCTCCGCATCACGGCTTCAGGATTGAATTCACTGAGCCCAGTGATGGCGAGCCTCGAATACTCTCAGAGTCTCACTCTCAGCGGTGGTATAGCTGACGAGGATGGAAACGTGGACCTTCTCGTTGCCATCCCGAGCGATCTCCCCACAGGTGAGTACCAACTCAAACTGCAAGGGTTTGACCCCGAGAATCAACTCACGGCCTTGAGCGCTGACCTCACCTTGACTCAGCCACCTATCTGGTGGTTGGTTCCATCCCTCATCACCATCGGTGCACTGTTCGTGATCGGGCTGCTACTTCTCGCGGTAGCATCGATCATGAAGAGTGTGCACAATCGCAGGATGAGGCCAGCTCGTACCTGAGTTGTGGGTGTGTCTCGCATAGCAGCGCGCACATTCGCAGAAGTACGTGTTGTAGCGAGCCTGTTTAGGCTTTCTTCTCCTTGCGGAAGCACAGGTACCAATCCAGGCAGTACTGGTTAGCATCAGTGGATTCCATACGTTCTTTCGCCACACCACAAGAACCAGCAGTCGGTACGATCACATCGTCACCCGGTTGCCAGTTGGCGGGAGTTGCACAGGCGTCCTTATCGGCTTTCTGCAAGGCGACGATGATGCGCTTGATCTCATCGAAGTTACGACCAGTGGTGAGAGGGTAGTACAAAATCGCGCGTACCTTGCCCGCAGGATCGATCACGAACACTGCGCGTACTGCTTGGGTGGTGGATTGTTCGGGCTGGATCATGCCGTACTTCTTAGCCACATTCATGGTGATGTCTTCGATCAGGGGGAAGGTTACCTCGACACCTTTCATGCCGTTCCATTCAAGGTTTTGGATGGCGCGCAACCAGGCGATGTGGGCATACAGAGAATCGACCGAGATGCCCACGAGCTCAGTGTTGAGAGCCTTGAACTCATCCATCATGGAGGCAAAAGTCATGAACTCGGTGGTACACACCGGAGTGAAGTCGGCAGGGTGTGAAAAGAGGATCACCCACTTGCCTTCGTAGTCGGCTGGGAAGTTGATTTCACCTTGGGTGGTGGTGGCGGTGAACGCCGGGGCTGGATCGCCAATGAGGGGCATTCGATAATTCTTCGACATGGGTATTCTCCTTTTTCTGGGGCAGACTGTTATCTGGGGTCAATGGTAGGTGTAAGAGATTGAACCATTGAATCAGTAGGGAGAGTCTAGTGACATTACTCACTGGTGGCGAGATGTTTCCTATTGAGGAGGAGAAAGATACCGTACATTCCCATCATGATGGGAATGACCAAAATCAGCAGCGGAATCTCATAGATCACAGGTACGTCGATCAGGTTCTTGAACAGCTCCAAAATCTCGGCTCCTTCAGGATCAAAGACATAGAAATAGTTGGCATGTGGATCCACCCATTTTCGCAAAGCAAGGGTGATCGGCAACACCAAAAGCGCGAGTACGATCACGTACGCCGCAGACAAAACAGAGTCAAGAAACCGTGGGCGATACAACTGGAGGGACGCCATGAGGAAGGGGATTACTGCGTTAAACCCGTGGCATACCCAGAAGAAAGTGTGCAGGTCGAAGAGGCTGTAATCCCAGTAAGAGGGTGCTGCCGAATACAAAGCAGCGATACCAGCGAGAGCCCCCGGAAAGAACACTACTGCTCGCAGGGGCCTCCAATCGAACCACACAGCGATAGGCAGTAGCCAACTCATCAACGTACACAGGTGCAAAGGGAGATTCTGAAAAACAGGGAAACCTGTTGCTGGGGGAGAAATCATGTAGGTGAGATGAAAAGTGATCGAGAAACCCAGGTTCACCAGAGCGAAAACGAAGAGTGCTCGACGCCTAGTTGACCACGTCCGTTTCCTGAGCAGCAAGTGAACGCCAATACCTACCATGACCATGATGACCAGAAGTAGTCCCCACGCCGGTGACAGTGGATAAACGATCACGGTTTTCCTCACTTCCATTCAAGGATCCGTTGACAGTGTAGTCCACGATGGTCAGAAAACGAGTACGATGATGCCAAGTATAAAGAGGAAGAATGGTGTGAGATGGCTGAGTTGTATACCACCAACGACCAGGTACCAGATGATCCTCCACCGCAGCGCCGGTCATGGATTGTTCAAACACTCGCTCTCGTTGTCGTCCTGGCACTGATCACCTTCACCGTTTTCGCTATCTCTGAACTTCCCCAACCAGTGAGACTGGATTCCTCCCAGGTGGAGCGTGCTGTTCACTATGCTCCACAAGTCATCGTTGACCCGGAGACTCGAGCAATTGCCCGACATGTGGATTGGGCAATCAGGGAAGCACTCGATGTTCTTGGCCAGGACCCACGTGACGATCTCTCGCACACGGTCATCCCACCAGAGTTTCTCCGAGACCAGCTCAGTGATGATGATCAGCGATGGTACGACCAGGTAGTGGAAAAAATGATGGCCGTGGACACAGAATTCTTCACCGATGACATGATGGGGCATATATATAATTCTGAGGACATTGCCCCTATCTGGGCTCTCACTGACGATCACCCAGAGTTGTTCTATTCGACGGTCAGTTATCCAGCTGAAGGCGAGTCGATAGGTCAAATTCTCTACAAATTTCCCAGCAGTTCGGATCTAGTTTTTATTGAAACCAACGACCTGGATTCAGTACGCGAAGAGGTCACCCTCTTCTTGGGTGTAGCGAACCGAATCGTTGATCGGATGCCTGCGGAATTGTCGACCTATGACAAGTACCGATACCTGGCCTATGTCTTATCGCTGTTGACCGACTACGCCTACTATGCACTCACTGAGGAGGGGGAACTCAATGAAGACTATATGGTGGTCGCCAACGCGTACGGTGCCTTGGTCAATCAGGAGGCGGTCTGTGCTGGGTACTCCTATGCGTACTTGGTTCTCTGTCGACTAGCTGGCTTGTGGTGCGACACAGTTGTGGGGGATGTCTTTTTCGACAATCCACAATCCCACCAGTGGAACATCGTCCAACTTGAATCCGGGACGTACTTTCTTGATGTGACCTGGTCTGATGGTGTTGGGTACATCGGCGATGAAGAGTGGATGTTTTATTTCATGATGGATCATGAAACCCTCAGCCTTGATCATGACCCTGGTGAGGTGGTTGCCACTGGTTCCATGCGGGCTTTGGAACGCTGAACTCGACCCACGCTCCGACATCCTTTCCGGAGTGTGGAAAACAAAGAGCTAATGGGCCGCCTTCGCTAAGGAAGACGGCCCATTGGCTCTTTGAGGAGCACATCTGTGCTCGCTAAAGAGGACCTACCGGTCAGGGTCCTCAGCCATGAGGCACTGCTGGGTAATCTCGGATTGCTGGTGGACAGATCCGAGACTGTCAGTGAGCAACCATGCGATGACAGTATTGTCAGTGGAATCCATGGAGACCCGATTGGCGATCACTTCAGTACTTCGCAGTGTCGATGCTGCAACTTTGGCCTCGACGACGAGATCAAACTCGATAGTGACACCTTGGCCACCAGACAGTTTCACATCACCAAGGCGAATTTCCAGCTTTTGGGTTGTTGCATTGTACGAATAACCTCGTACGCTCGCAGCACTAGAGTTCTGTGGAACAGCGTGACTGGCACCAGGCCCATCCTGACCACTGGTCGTGTAGCGAACAGAACCAGGAACCAGAGCCATGCCACCCGGCATCACATCAACAACCTGAAGGCGATCAGCCCACTGCTCTTCGAACCCATCATTGAACACGGTCACCGAGTATCTCACCTTGTCGCCCACCTTGCGTACCTCGGTTGCATCACCCAGATTCTGGGTGTCGATGGTTGCAGTGATGTCGATAGGACGGGTGAGATCCACCACGACGACAGCCGTCTGGGAGTCATCGAGACCGTCTTCACTTTGTACGACCTTGATCTCATCGCCTTCGTTGAGGGTCACGGTGGGTGGCACTTCAATGGTCCACTCAAGGTTCTCATCAGTTTCGGTTTCGAGTGTCGTACCATCAGGCAAGGTCACTGAGATGGTTGCAGCAGCGGTCGTACCCACACCCGAGACTGTCGATGAACTCGCGGTGACACCACGAATAATCGGCGGGGTGGATTGTAGGGCAATACCCAACTTGAAGTACGGGTAGGTTGCTGTTTCAGCTGGTGTGCCGTTAAACCATCCAATGTCGAAGATAGTGTCAAAGTCCCAGGTGGCTCCACCTTTAGTGAACGTGCTCACTTTCTTCATCTCGGAAGTTGGTACGCCATGGAGGCGATTATCTTGCGGGATATTGGTCATATCTTGCTCTTTTGTCGTGGACTTGGCCGCGACATCCGAGTCGTAGTAGAGGTGACCGCGCAGGATTGGGCGAGAGGAGGCATAACCGATCAGAGGATTGATCCGTCGCTTGCCGTTACTTTCCACCACACCTGTGGCATAGACATTTTCCATGGCACTGGTTCCGGCCACTGTACCTATCAGGCCACCAATGTTCTCCCCGTAGTTGATGATGGGTTTGGCTGCCGTTCCTGTAGTGGTGGTCAACCCGTGAACATACCCACGTGCGAACGAGTTCTCAATGCCGGTCCCATAGGCATACCCTACGAGTCCACCGACACCGCTATATCCCGAAACGTTCACGTACGAGGCGCTGGAGGAAATCCCGGTGTGGTACGAGTACCCAACGAGTCCACCCACCCAGCTATCAACAGTATATCTGGCTTGAACTTGGATGGTCTGGCTCGTTTGTGGGTGACCAGCATAGATTTCGTTGAGTCCGTTACGTCCATAGACGAAGGATCCACCGATGACAGAGTTGTTGGCTCGTCCAACGAGTCCACCAACATAGATGAAACCGTTGACACCATTGTCGCCCAGCTCGACGCGGACACCCATGATCGTCACGCCATCAGCTAAACCGATGAGTGCACCCACGTGGCAGTAACCCTTGACACCGCCGTCACCAACAACGAGTTCAAGATCCTTGAATGATGCTCCGCTGGTGGCGTACCGGAACATTCCCTGGTCACAGAGATTCGGGTTATTGATTGTGAGGTTACTAATGGTGTGGCCGTTACCATCCAAGGTACCGGTGAAATGGGCAATCGGTGCCCATGGTTTGGTCAATTCAATATCATTGGCCAACCAATACTTGCCGCTCACTTTCATGGCTCTCAATTGATCCTCAGTGGAGATCACGGTGTATCCCTCGGGTGGAGCAATAGGTACGAGCCCTTCCATGGCCGCCACGAGTGCGGTGGTAACGCGGCCAATCTCGGATTGAGACGCATCAGTGTTGTAGACAGTGAGGGCATCGGTATAGGCCATCAAGAAGACCGTCCATGAATCCCTGTCATAATCGGAGCGATTCAAGAAACTGGCTTCGTTGAGCACACTGGCCAATGTACCCTTGTCAGAATCTGTAGGGGTATTGACGTTGACAGCTATCGTACGCGACGCCGCTACTGAACCAATGGAGAAGGTCAAGGTCAGGTCCTGGGTCCCTGTCTTCTTCGGGGTCAAAACCAGATCATAAACATCCGATTGGTGCGGGACCACATTCTCAGTGACCTTGTATTCACGGGTTCCCTTGGCAGGGTTGTTGACGATCTGGTTGTCCCAACTAATGTCATTGACATCTTTGGTCGTACGCTTGATCAGCTGAGCACTGACAATGTCAGAGTCATAGGTGACCTTGAGGTCGGCTGTTGACGCACGAGCATCAGTGACCAGTACGGTCATCGCTGTGGAGGAGGCAGTACTGAGAGAGATCCCTGTGGGCCCATTGGGATAGACACCCAATTCCATAGGATCGGCTCTCCACACTTGCCCACCATTAAAGGGGTTAGCAGTCATGACGTTGAGGCCATGCTCGGAAGAAACCATGACACGTCCGCCATAGTTGTACTTGTCCCCAAAACCGTCCACAGTGACTGGTTCGAAGTTCTTTCCATCCTCAGTGACGAAGAGATCAAAACCTGCAGGGTTGGAGGCATCTGAGAAATACCCACTAGAGAATTCGAAATAGTCCATGATGAGTGCGGCGATCTCGCGTGTTGTGAGTTCGACATCATCAGTTTCGTTAATGACATCGATGATGATGTCAATGAGCCACAAGATGGCTGCACGGAAATCAGCAGTGGGAAGACCACGAGCGATCACACCCACAGCACCTTGGACCTGCGCCCTCAACTGCTCGGGGGTTTCAGCAGGGGTATTTTCGATCGTGGCGAGGTACGCATCGAGGTTGGCGGTCATCGCCGGGAAGTCGATCAAGTGTGCATCGCGCATCAGCAAGAAGTGGAGCTTTGCCAGATCGGCATATCGAGGATTGAGTACGGCAGCAGACCCAGGAATGATCGTATCAATGTACCTGTTGGTGAAGATGGCGTACTGGTCTTTGAAGGTGCTCATATCCCAGGTGGTGGCATACATCTTGCCTTCATGTTCGGTCATCCACCAGGTGTATTGGTTGAAGGACACGTTCGGTTGATCATCGGGTAGCAGCGAGAACCCAGCTCTCTGGTTTCCAACATGGGGGACAGGTTTGCCGGTGGAATCCACCGCTACTCGATCACCTTGGGTGTCTCCAACGAGAACCTCCCACTTGTCGTTTGCATCAAATCTGTAGATCTGTGCAGGAGAGAAGAGATAGGTGAAGGCTTCTTTAAACAATCCACGAAGGATGCCGACCGCGATAGCTGGGCCTGAAGCAAACGTTGTGACATAGACATAGTCTTTCTCGAAGGATGTCGAGAGGAACCCGGAGGCCGAGGCATTAGAAGCCCAGCCCATGCCGAAAGGATATTGTCCGTCGTCACCAACGATTTCTTTCACATCTACCCCGTTGGCTGTTGGAGTGACTTTGACCACGCGAAATCCTCGCAGGTCAATGTCTTCCATCTTGGTGACCCCGGCAGGATCAAGGTACATGTTGTAGGCGAGGAAGGCGTATACCGAACCATTGAAGGCGAGGATATCCCAGACCGAATCGTCCCAGCCGTACTCGGAGAAGTCGACAAGCAAATCCCAACCGGTGTGATTTTCTCCAGCATTGGGTGTGAGGTTTTTCAGTCCAGAACCGTCAGTGACATAGATCTTAGAATCGAAGGTGCCAATGAAGAGTTGATCATCGGTGGAGGTGGCGGCCCGGAAGTGCTCATTTCCATCGGTAGGCAGGTTGTCCCACAGAACGATCTCGGGTTTGTCGCCTGGTTTGAAGTCCTTCGAGAAGCGGAAAACCATGGAGTAGTCAGCAACGGGTGTGTTCGTGGTGGCACCAACGACATAGAGATCGTCATTGAAAACAATCATGCGACGGAAACCACTGACTAATGGGCTCGCATAGACCAGTTCCCAGGGGGCTTCAGGATCGGAGGCGCGTTGGCGGTAGATTCGGCCAGCCATGTCTCCATTGGGTTCTGGAATGTTAAAGACGGTGAACATTCCCGGTGTGGGAGTGGCTGCTCGTGCAAGAATATTGCCAGCCAGGTCCCTGTTCATACCCACCCAGAGGTAGTCTCCTTGAGTCTGGTGGAACAATTCGCTACACCATGCGTAGCTATTGTGTTCACCAACGAGTGGATTGGGGTCCAACCCATCGATCCCTCCACGACTCTCGGAATGCGAGACCTTTTGTGAAGCTGACGCGGTTGTTGGAACGAGGAATGCAAGCATCACAAGTGCTAGGAGCACTGATACTATTTTCTTCATGTGTATGTCTCCTCAAAGATCATGGCGGAGTACATTGAGATCACGGGGATAATTTTTGAATTATTCCGCCCCTCCCGCCTGCTACTATGATATTTCTCCTGCTTTCATAGGTAAAAAACAGGTGGGACTTAGTGCGGTGACAAGGGAGTTTGCATTTCCGGAAAAATCCAAGCTTTGTCCTGATGGGTGGGAATGGATTTGACAGTGATGGCTTTGAAGTAATAATGACCAGGAATTCTGGTGGCTGTCGTACAGAAATCCAAGAGGCTCGAGTCACCTTTCTCGGAGTTTTCTTATAAACAGTATGATGTGATGTTGGTCGTCGCATCGGCGAATAATGGCAGCTCACCTGCCCCGGACAGAAAAGGAACGAACATGAAGAGAGTTTTGATAGCCCTCGTGGGAGTGGGACTCGTCGTCACGCTAGCAGCCTGTGGGGGTGGTTCCGGGAATAACAGAGCTGATACCATATACATCTTGGGGCCAGAACCAGGAAGTGGATCAGTCAACCAAGCGGGTACGATCGCTGAAAAAGAGGTGGCAGAGATTAATGCTGACGGCACCTACAAGGCAGAGTATCTCTCAGCAACAACAGGTGAGGAACAAAACTCTTTAGTGACCAACATCATCTCCAAGAAAAAGAATGCAGCTGGAGTCGTCTTCATAGCACTCGATGATGATGCCCAATCAGGCCAGGAGGCACTGATCGAAGCTGAGATCCCTTTGGTGACCTACGACAAGAGTTTTGATGGGCCCAAACAATCAGCCGTGCTGAATTTCTCTGGAAATGACCTACTCGTGGGAGCTGGAATGGCTTACTGGTTGCAAACCCAAGGGATGAAACCTGGCGACACACTGGTCGTCTTGTCGGGCAGCGACAGCGCAAAAAATGATCGCAGAATGGAAGGTTTTAGCCGCTTCTTGCTGGGCGATCTCCAGTACACCGACAAACTCACAGCTCTGAGTGTTTCCACGACTCAGGCATGGAAGCAACCACAGATCGATGCATTACTGGCAGGGTTCGAGTGTCAGTGTGAGAGCAACAACGACAAGGTCAGTGAATACCTGACACAGAATCTCTCCGATATCGTTTCTGCAAGCCAGGATTCGAAACGTCTGTTCGTGGTGACGATGGATGATGACATGGTCTTTGGCATCTTGGACACCTTCGATTCTTCTTCCCTGACAACTGAGACAAAAAAGTCTTTCGAGGCGCTCAATGTTTCTGTCGTTTCAGTTGGTGGTATGCAGGAGCTTTTTGATGTCATGACCGGTACGGATCCGCAAGCTGAAACGGCTTCGACATACTTCGATAACCTGGCCACCATGTGGTATTCGCCGATGATGGTGTCCACAGCCATCAACTACCTCATGACGTACCTCACCATTGAACAATGGCCCTATGGTGTTGGTGCCAATGAATTCGAACAAACCTATGTCGTGGATGGGCAAAGAGCCTCGTCGATTCAAGGGTATGCCGGGCGCTAAGGCACGATAGCAAGGAAGATAAAGGTAGCGAATAGCGACAGGTGGAGCATGGCGTGCAAGGTTTTTGCTCGCCCAGGCACCACCGTGAGAACAGCTACCACTGCAGAGGCGATGAGCAAGACTATTTGAGTAGGCTCCAACCCCAAGGTGAGCGGTGTCGTCAACCATATGGTCGCTACTGCCAGGGTGGGGATGGTTAAACCAATGGAGGCCATGGCAGAGCCGTACGCTAGGTTCAGTGAGATTTGGGTACGGTTCTTGCTCGCTGCTCGTATGGCAGCAATAGACTCTGGCAGCAGCACCATGATGGCAATGACCACACCGACAAAAGAAGCAGGCAAACCCAACCAGGAGACACCGGCTTCAATGGCAGGAGACTCGATTTTCGTCAGACCAACCACGCACACCAGTGAGATGGGAAGAAGAATCAGCGACGTCACAGTGGTGGAGGTTGATGGCCCGTGAGCATGGGCTGACTTGTCTTCCCCCACAGGAAGGAAGAAGTCGCGATGCTTGATGGTTTGAGTGAAGACAAAGAATCCGTACACAACAACAGAAGCAATCCCGACAAAAGCGAGCTGTGGGCCCACGTAACGAGGGGCTATATCTGAAATGGTGAATCTGGGGAGTACGAGAGTGAGAGTCGCCAACAGGATCACAGCACCAAGTGCTGCTCCGGTGCCTTCCGGATTGAACTTCGTCAGATGATACTTCTTTGCTCCAACCAACAGTGAAATACCCACAATGCCATTCATGGTGAGCATGACAGCTGCAAAAACTGTGTCGCGGGCCAAGGTGGAGACGTTTCCTGTGTTGGACACCATCAGTGTCACAATGAGCGCCACTTCGATGACAGTCACAGCCACTGCCAGGATGAGTGAGCCGAAAGGTTCACCAACTTTGTGGGCAATGGTTTCTGCATGGTGTACGGCAGCTAATACTGACCCGATGAGCAGGATAGCTTCGAGAGCCAAGATCCAAGTGTTCGGATAGCGCCCCCAGGATAGTGCCAAGGCGATCAGAGCCACGACTGGGAGGACTGTTGTCCATCGAGTCAGAGCGCGTACAGATGAATTCACAGGTCAAGTCTACGGTACGACACAAACTCACTCAGCAAAGAAAAACCTCATCGTGTCAGCAATGATCACCCAGCTACCCAGACAATAATCCCGTGTCCAGACACGTCTGCTGGGAGGTCTCCATCATGGTCAGGACATAGTGAACTCCTTTGAGGGACATGAACCCCCACTCATCCAGAACCCCACCATCTTCGTGGACGAAGGCAGACATAGTTGACCATAGGTTCTCCCCGACGTCAACGGATTCCGGTTGTGAAGCACACTGCAACCTGGTGTAGGCGTACAGACCAGTCAAACTGGGTTCCGTATCAGCCAAGAGAGCCAGTTTCTCTCGCCACTGGTCGACATAGTCCCTGCGCTGAGAGGGAACATCTCGCTCGCATTGGTCAAAGAGCCGATTAGCCAGGGCAACAGTAGTGGGATCGATTTCAACATCGAGGGAGTCAAGAGTTGAACCCACCAAGTCCAGTCCTTGTTGTGCACAGCTTGCCTCTGGGTCGGCGCTGAGCAGCATCCATGAGGAGACAACATCGATCATTCCCATCAAGGCCGCAGTATCCGATTTGAAATCTATCTTCTCAATGTCAGCTAAGTACCCCAGGTCTTCTTCGGTGATCCCTTGCCCGCTCGCCACCAAGATAGCTAGATATTCTAGGGGGTCTAACTGGCCCAGAAATTCTTCACTGAGATCAAGTGGTGAACCCAACAACCGGGCATCGATGATGGGAATGTGCAGGGCAGGGCCTGTGAAGTATTCACCCCTGGGTACGTCGCCGTCGATGGTCTGGGTGGTCAACATCTGCATCTGATCATCAGTGGGGTGGTACTCCTCGCCTAGAAGGAACGCTGTTGCTTGAAGCGAGGCGAGTTGGTTGGTGGTGAAGGTAAGTTCACCTTGAGTGAGTGTAGTGCTCAAAGCGTTGAACACCTCTGTGACCTTGTCGTGGTAGGCCTGGTTGTCGGGGAAGTGTGTTTCCCGGGCGTGTTCGAGAAGTAGCAGTTTGAAGCTTTGACCCGATCCCTGGAGCGCCGTGGCATCGGTCATGGTCGCAGCAATGTTCTCCCACAGACTTGCCTGTTGCTCAGCAGTGCACACTGTTGGCATCCCTGGTGGGAAGGCCATGAGGAAGAGAGCATAGTCCCATCCGTCCGCATCTTGGAGCTGATCACACAAGGGTTGATAGGGTTGAAGAAAGTTGTTCATTTCACTGCTCAGAACCCCGACATCTCGCCCCCACATCACCCATGCCCACGACATCATCAACAGGTCAATGAGTTCCACTTGGTCTGGAGTGACAGTGCTCAAGGGGTAGGCGCCAAAAAACCTATCGGCCAGTTTCTCTCGTTGCTCTTCGGTGAGCATGTCTGTCATTTTGTCTGCCCAAGCTATTTCATAGGCAACATAGGTGGGATTAGCCCAGGAAAAGGAGGCCTGGAGAACATCATCATCGTCCACAGCTGCTGTGTATCTGTCCTGTACAGTGTTCCAGTCGGAGACTCCCAGGAGCTCTGGTGCTGTAGGACCAAGGGCAGTCACAGCGCGGGAACGCACATAGAGTCCAGGAACCTCTACTGCCTTGAGCTGATCTGATCCAATGTAGGTGGACACCCCTTCTTCTGCCTCCTTGATATCCAACGTGAGATACATCGGTGCAGTGGACTGTTTCCACTGTTCATAGGTCAGCGCCAGAGCAGAATTCGTACACCCGCTCAGGCATACTGCCAGCGCAACCCCCAGAACAACACGACGCATATCAGCTCCTTTGACTCATCAACGAGTCTCCCACATCAACCAGTGAAGTGATGGCCCATCTCACCGGACTCATCAGTACCAGTGTGGGGCTGGCCCGACCAGGACAGTTGGCGACATGGCGTACGATGTCTGGAGCGTACTTTCATGCTAGACAACGCAGTCAGGAGGGCCCATGGAGACCTGGGTAAAGAATCGCCGCGACGCTCCGCAGGATCTCTTCGCTGCAGAAGCTGCAGGGTTGGAGTGGCTCCATGTCGATGGTGGGGTCCCGGTGGTGGAGGTCAGGGCTGTTGATGAACAATCGATCACACTATCTCGACTGAGTCGAGGGACTCCCACACAGACATTTGCAGAAAGGTTTGGAGTCGAGCTCACGCGCACCCATAGCGCTGGTGCCTCAGGGTTTGGCGCGAGTCCAGGTGGCTACAGTGGACAGTGCTATATCGCTGATGTACCTCTGTCATGCGATCTCGTTCCTACGTGGGGCAGGTTCTATGGTGAGCAAAGAGTCCTTCCCTTTGCCCATCAAAGTGGTCTTGGTGCCGAGCAGATGCAAGTTTTCGATGCGCTAGCTAGTCGACTGATCGATGGTGTCTTTGACGATGAGGCTCCACCGGCTCGCCTCCATGGGGACCTGTGGAGTGGAAACGTCATGTGGACACCTGCAGGTGTTGTGCTCATTGATCCTTCAGCCCATGGGGGCCACCCCATCACGGATCTGGCCATGCTGTCACTGTTTGGTGCGCCCTTCTTGGAGACAATTCTGCATACCTACGAGAGTGAATCCACGTTTCTACCTCCACAGTGGAGGTCACTCATCGGGCTCCATCAGGTTTATCCACTCTTAGTTCACGCCGTACTCTTTGGTGGTGGTTACGCCGATCAAGCAGTACGTATTGCACGGTCGTACCTGTGAATCAGCACTGGTGCACCGGTGATCCGCTGTCGTGTTTGCGGTTAGCGGTCATCATGACCGTTTACTCCATACAGGAACAAGAAAGTCAGTGGCCCAGCATGGAAAAGCCCAAGTGGCCCACGAGGATGCCCACGGCGTAGGTAATGCCCATGGTCATTGCTCCGACGAAACAGTTCCTCAGCAGAGCTCTGATCTTGGATGCTTGACCCAACCAAGCAGAGACCACCCCAGTCAGGGCTAGTGCAACGGTGACAGCGATGAGGGTGACCACGACGCGAATTGATTCTGGAGAAGCCATGGCAAGCATCGGAATCAGAGCACCAGCTGTGAAGGCAATGAAGGAAGCGAAAGCAGCAGCCCATGGCGAGGTTTGTTCATGGGCGGAGATCCCATAGCGGGCCTGGGTATGTACCCCGATCGCATCATGGTCAGTGAGAGCTTCTGCCACTGAGCTGGCCATTTTCTTCGACAGTCCTTGCTCCTGATACGTTCCGGCCAGGTCATTCAAAGCGCGATCCTTGTCGGTGTCGAGCAGGTGGCGCACCTTCTTCACGGCACCCAATTCAGTGTCTTTCTGTGTCGACACCGAGACGTACTCCCCGCCAGCCATAGCGAAAGCGCCAGCAACGAGCCCAGCTAAGCCGGAAATGAAAAGGTGTTTGGTTTCCACGACCTCAGAGGTGGCAGCTGCACCAGCTACCCCCATGAGGATCCCGGCCACCGAGACAATGCCGTCGTTTGCTCCTAGTACGCCAGCGCGAAGCCAGTTGAGCCTAGAGGCCATAGATTTGGATGACTTCGTGAAGTCCGTCGTTTGCGTGGTTTCTGCCATGTCACCATCGTTGCTGATTGACACGGTGACGACAACTAAGGCATGCCTAGGCTTGGTAGAATCTCCTGGTATTCCTGCGCTACGTGATCCCTTCCATGATCATGTGTGCAGGGCAGACATGGCGGAAGGAACTTTTGTGAGCGACCAAGAACTAGGCCGTGGCGGTGAAGGTGCCCCAGGGTACGATGCGGTGGCAGCCCAAGAAAAGTGGCAGAAATACTGGGAAGAACATCAGACTTTCCGTCCCCTGGATGATGGTTCCAAGGAGCGCCGCTACGTCCTCGACATGTTCGCCTACCCGTCGGGCGACCTGCACATGGGCCACGCAGAGGCTTTCGTCATGGGTGACGTGATCGCGCGGTATTGGAAGCTGCGCGGCCTCGATGTTCTCCATCCGATCGGGTGGGATTCTTTCGGGTTACCAGCGGAGAATGCAGCGATTGCACGCGGAAGCCATCCCGCCGAGTGGACGTACACCAACATCGAAACCCAGGCGCGCTCCTTCAAACGTTATGGCTTGAGTGTGGATTGGTCCAGGCGATTGCACACCTCAGATGTGGAGTATTACCGCTGGACCCAGTGGCTGTTCTTGCAGTTCTATAAGAAAGGATTGGCCTACCGGAAAGCTGGGTTCGTCAACTGGTGTCCGAGTTGTCAGACGGTACGCGCCAATGAACAGGTCGTCCAGGGCGAATGCGAGAGATGCCACAACGCCGTCACGAAACGCCAGCTCACTCAGTGGTATTTCAAGATCACAGCGTACGCTCAGCGCCTGCTCGATGACATGGATCACCTGGAAGGGATGTGGCCTGATCGCGTCTTAGCGATGCAAAAGAATTGGATCGGGCGATCGGAGGGGGCATACGCGGATTTCCGTGTTGCGGGAAGGGCTGAACCGATCAGGGTTTTCACCACTCGACCGGACACTCTCTATGGCGCAACGTTCATGGTGGTGGCCCCAGATGCTGACCTAGCCAGTGAACTGGTTAGTGACCAGTGTCGCAGCGACTTCGAGGTCTATCTGGAGAAAACCAAGCAAGCTACCGATATTGAGCGCCAATCCACTGAACGTGAAAAGACCGGGGTGTTTCTCGGGGTGTATGCCACCAATCCACTCACCGGTGCGCAGATGCCGATCTGGGCAGCTGACTATGTGTTGAGCGACTATGGCACGGGTGCGATCATGGCGGTTCCAGCCCATGATCAACGCGACCTGGATTTTGCTCGGAAGTACGACCTACCTGTGGTGGTAGTGATCGACACTGGCGAAGAAGACCCAAGGGTCTCGGGGGTAGCGACCACCGGTGACGGTACGTACATGAATTCTGGTGTGCTCAATGGGCTCAGCGACAAGGTAACAGGTATTGGAACCATCAATGCGAAACTGAAACGTGATGGTACGGGAGAGGGTGCCGTGACTTATCGTCTGCGTGACTGGTTATTGTCACGCCAGCGGTATTGGGGTTGCCCGATTCCGATCATTCACTGTCAGGCATGCGGTGAGGTGCCCGTACCCGAAGACCAACTGCCCGTCGAACTGCCCGATCTGCGCGGCGCAGACCTCACCCCTGCTGGAGTCTCCCCCCTAGCAGGGGCAACAAACTGGGTGAACACCACCTGTCCGAACTGTGGTGGCCCAGCCACCAGGGATGCTGACACTATGGACACTTTCGTGGATTCCTCCTGGTATTTCTTCCGCTACTGCTCGCCGCGCGAAGAGACTGTTGCTTTCGATAAGCAGGCGGTAGCCACCTGGATGCCTGTCGAACAGTACGTGGGCGGGGTGGAGCATGCGATCTTACATCTGCTCTATTCGCGATTCTTCACCAAGGTGCTCTTCGATATGGGATTGGTGGAGTTCACTGAACCCTTCGAGCGCTTGATGAATCAGGGTCAGGTCATCAACCAGGGCAAGGCTATGAGCAAGTCACTAGGCAACGGTATCGACCTCGGCGAACAGATCGACCAGTACGGGGTGGATGCGATACGTACCACCATGGTGTTTGCTGGCCCCCCCGAGGATGACATCGATTGGGCGGACGTGTCCCCCTCTGCGACCCTTCGATTCTTACAGCGGGCCTGGCGTCTAGCTAACGATGTCACCAGTGAGGTCGGGGTTGATCCTTCCACTGGAGATATGGGATTGCGACAGGTGACCCACCGTACTTTGAAAGACATCACTGAGCTGTTGGCGTTACGCCGGTTCAATGTGTGCGTGGCGCGTTTGATGGAATTAGTCAATGCTACCCGTAAAGTTATCGATTCCGGTGCTGGACCTAGTGATCCAGCAGTACGTGAGGCAGTGGAATGGACGGCCATTGCTTTGTCGCTCTTTGCTCCCTATGTTGCTGAGGAGATGTGGGAATTACTGGGTCAACCTCCGTCAGTCGCTGAAGCAACCTGGCCGAAAGCGGATAAGAAACTGGCTGCTGCTGAGACGGTGACCATGGCTGTGCAGGTTCAAGGCAAGGTACGGGCCAAAATCGAGGTGCCAGCTGACATTGACGATTCGCAGGCCGAGGAGCTGGCGTTAGCTGATGAGAATGTTCAAAAGTTTCTTGCAGGTCGTGACGTGGTCAAGGTCATTGTTCGTGCACCGAAAATGGTGTCGATCGTACCGGCAGCCAACACTTAAACCTGCCTGGTGATCGTACGCGACGGGGCAGTTATCCCCAAGGTTGCGCTCTGTCGGCAAGGTTGTCCACAGATTCGGTGTGCCATAGCACTGATGCCGGACAAGCTCCCATTGTTAGGGTATGACTGCTCCTGCGCACGAAGAGTCCTATGTCCACAGGCTTCAGACACTGTTCCCGTCATCACCTGCTCGTGATCCGGACCTAGGTGGTGGTGTGCTCCAAGAGAATCGCTCTAGGTCTGCTGCACCACGACGCGGAGTGTCTGAGAGTATTCCAGCGCAGGTGAAGAGGTTCGCTGTTGAACACGTGAAGGTGATGTCGGCAGTGGCTTTTGTAGCAGTGATTGTGGCGACATGGATGGTCATGAGTGCCCATGGGGTGGTGGTGGATGAACCGACCCAAAGCGAAGAGGTCACGATTGATTCCCAGGAAGTCGAGGAACCACCCGCACCAGTGTGGGTGATCCATGTCATGGGTGCCGTGGTGTCCCCTGGTGTTGTTGTTGTCCACGAGGGGGATCGAGTTGTTGATGCTATTGCAGCAGCTGGTGGATTGACTGATAGCGCTGATCCTGCACAGTTGAATTTGGCAGCAGTGTTGAGCGACGGATGCCAGGTGATTATTGGTACGGTCAAGAAACCTTTGGGGGAGGTCCGCTTTGGAACAGGGGGTGAACTCGATCATTCGTCGCAGTCAACGAATCCGGGTTCATCACCAGGATCGTCGACGATCAATATTAATAAAGCCACCCAAGGTGAACTCGAAACTCTTCCTGGGGTAGGTCCGGTAACTGCAAAAGCTATTCTTACTTGGAGAGAAAATAATGGTTCCTTCACTTCAGTTTCTCAGCTGCAAGAGGTGGGTGGGATAGGGGCCAAGACTTTCGCTCAACTCGAGCCGTATGTCAGTGTTTGATAGCCCTGGTTCTTCATTGGGGGACTCAGGATCATCGAAGGATCGTACCCAACCTCAGCCCAGTGAATGGGGGTTCAACTCTTGGTGGCGATCACTCGGCGATCTCCGTTTAGTACCTTGTGCTATCGCAGTGTGGTCGGTGATGTGGTTCATCACTGGATGGCAGTGGGGGCTGTGGTTGTGTGTCGGCGTGAGCGCGGTGTGTGCCCTGGTCTGGGTGGTTCTTCGCCGACACGCCACGCAGGTGGTGATCGCATGGGGAATGGTGACTGTGGTGTTGGCAGCTTCTGTGGTCGTGGGTGGGCTGAGAATAGAATCCATCAGCTTCAGCCCCCTGGTTCAAGCGGCCGAGAAGCACAAGGTTGTTGATGCGGATGTGGTGATTCGCACCTCACGGACTAGTCCCACCTGGGGAATAGCTAAGGTCGAAGCTACCTGCCTGAAGGCGACAATTGGCGAGAAGACTTACTCACTGCGACAACCGGTTGTGGTCTTCGTTCCGAGTGCCTCTGCTGAGAGATGGTTGGATTATCCTGCAGGAACAGTGCTTCGAGTTTCGGCGAGATTAGGGGAGACTTCTCGAGAAGATGAAGCCGTCGCAACGATGAAAGTCCTTGGTGACGAAGAATATGTTCGCGGCCCTGGTGCTCTTCAAGGGGTTGTTGAATCTATGCGCTCGGGTTTGCGTGAGGCGATGGTTTACTCCAGAGATGATCAAGCAGCGTTAGTTCCTGGACTAGTTGTCGGTGACATCTCTGGTATGTCCATGGATCTTCGTGACGAGTTTCGTACGACTGCACTCACCCACATGACAGTGGTATCTGGCGCACACCTGAGTGTCGTGCTGTCCTTCTTGTCGCTCCTAGCTCGCTATTTAGGAGTTCGAGGGCGATGGATAACAGTTGTGTGTGTCGCAGGAGCTGCCATGTTCGTACTCCTGTGTCACGGGGGACCTTCAATTCTTCGAGCCTCAGCAATGGGGCTGATTTCCCTCATCGGGGCTAGTCGCTCCCAGGGCCAAGGTTCGGGTGTAAGCAAACTATCTATTGCAGTGATCTTACTGGCCTGGATTGATCCATGGATCGTGAGATCCTTAGGGTTCATCCTGTCTGTCCTCGCCAGTTTGGGTATCATCTTATTCGCTCGTCACTGGGCAGATCGACTCTCGACGTGGTTGCCCAGATGGTTGGCTGAAGCTATGGCTGTTCCACTAGCTGCACAGATAGGAACCCAAGTTGTCATATGTTGGATTTCTGGTTCTTTCAGTGTGGCAGGTGTCATGGCCAATGCTGGGGCTGGACCGTGGCGTGCTCCAGCGACTGTCTTCGGGTTACTAGCTGCGGTACTTTCTGTGCTGAGTCCTTTTCTTGCCTCCTGTGCAGGCTTTCTTGCTGGTTGGTGCGCTGCGCCTATTCTTGTTATTGCCCATCATCTCGCCCATCTGCCAGGGGCTAGTTATCCGTGGCCAACCTCACCGGCCGGAATGATTGTGATCACCATGGGATGTCTGATGGCCTGCCTTGTCATCCCTTGGATGTTGTCACGACGATGGCTTGTGCTTGTGGTGAGTTTCGCCATGGTAGCGATCATGGTTCTTCCCCCTTATCAACCCGGGTTCCCGGGAAAAGGATGGCAAATAGCACTGTGTGATGTGGGCCAAGGTGATGCATTAGTGGTGCGTACTGACCACAACCAAGCTATCCTCGTTGATACTGGACCCACTGGTGGATCCTTGGCGACCTGTCTTCGCCAACTGGGAATCAGCCGAATCCCTCTGGTCGTGTTGACCCACTACCACAGTGACCATACGGGAGGATTTGAGGAGGTGGTGAATCAGTTTCACGTGCGCACGCTGCTGGTGCCTCACGGTGGGGGAGATTCTTCTTCGATCCTTACCCTGGCAGATTCCCGGGGTATACCAGTGGTGCGTGGGCAAACAGGATCGAGTGCGAACATTGGGGAGGTACGGATGGTGGTTGCTTCAGCGTGGCAATCCCCACTGCCATCGAGTGGGGAGGTTGAGTCGCCCGAAGATAATGACGAGTCGCTGGTGGTTCGCTTTGATACACCCCAGATGAGTGTTTTGGCTACTGGAGATATTGAGGTGTTGGGACAACGTGTTGCTTTGAAGAATCCATCACTGATCGCTGTGGATGTGGTCAAGGTACCCCACCACGGTTCAGCGAAGTTCGATCCGCTCTTTTTTGAAGCAACTGGTGCCCGGATTGCCATCATTGGTGTGGGAGCCAACAATGGGTATGGCCACCCCAGCACATCAGCCTTGTCAGAGTTGTCGAATCTTTCCATGGAGGTGATTCGTACTGATGAACATGGCTCTGTCACGATCTCGCACAGTCAAGACTGGAGGATCGTCACAACGAAGTAGCCGCTGCCTTGGGAGGGTTACTGAGCGGGGTTTTGTGCGGTGTTTGTGTTACGAATGTGCGGTTCGACGCAGGTGAGCGAGTCGAATGATCAGTCGCTCAAGGGCATAGTCAGGATCTGTTGAGGCACCTTTGACTTGAGCATCTGCTTGACTGACTGCCCTGATCGCAGCCGCTAGAGCTGTTGGGGACCATGCTTGGGCCATGGGTGTAAAGGAGCGAAGTTTCCAGTCGGGGATCCCAATGTCCTCCCCTCGAATGGTACGTTTCTTTCCACTCAAGCTCAGATAGTTACCTATCTGGCGCAGGGAACTGGCCAGAGCTGAGGTCATCGCGAGATGGGGGACACCAGTGGATAAGGCCCAACGAAGCTTGACGATCGCATCGCTGACTCGCCCAGCAAGAACATCATCACTCACGGCGTACTGGGTGATCGTGGCCATCCCTGCAAAATACTGGTTAACTGTTGAGGTAGAAATCGTCTCATCTTGGGTTGGTGAATCTGCCAAGAGTTGTGTGATGGCCCCGACCAGGCTGCGAGTATCAGAGCCGACAGCATCCACCAAAGCGCGTGCTGCTGATGCGGCAATGTCACGCCCCAAGGATCGTACTTCCTCCATCACGAACCCGGGAAGATCCTTTGCCTTGAGCGGAGGGTGGGGGAGGACCACACCAGCCAGTGGTGTGAGTTTGTCGAGCAGTGATTTTCCTTCACGCCCTGCAGCGTGGGAGATAATGAGAGTCAAGTGGTCGGGGATGGTGCGGGCACAGTCGAGGAGAAATTTTTCCACCTCCCTTGGGGTCTTTTCTGCCCCTGTGATGCACGTGATGGTGGCCGAAGAAAATAGGTCAGTCCCAGTGAGTTGTTCCAGGTCAGCAGGGGTGAGTTGCGCCGCTGCTGCCTTGGCTACTCGTGCCTCAGGAATCTGTGATTGTGCACGTGCGATCTGTCGGGAGACTTCGCGTTCGGCAAGAAAAGTCTCGGGCCCTGTGATGAGGGTTAACTTCTGCATACTCGGCACACACCAAGTATGCCCTATTGTGGTGGGCTATCGAGGTGAGTCTTAGTGGTTGAGGTACCTGGGTTGAAGATAGGGATTCCTCTCTCGCTGTTCACCCATCGTCGCTGTGGGGCCATGGCCCGGATGGAGTTGGATGTCGTCACTCACAGCGAGGACCTTGTCGCGTAACGTGGTGAGCATGACGTCAGGTTGTGAACCGGGAAGATCAGTACGACCGATGGACCCGGCGAAAACCACATCACCACAAAAACAGTACGAGGTTTCTTCGTCGCGCACTGTGATGAGTACTGATCCACGAGAATGACCGGGTGCATGGTCAATGTGGAAATCAAAGGAGGCCTGTGTCAGGGTTTGCCCATCGGTGAGGGACTCGACTCGCTTGGGTTCAGTGATTCCATGAGGTACGGCCATGGCGTACCAGATGGCCATATCGCGGCCCATCCCTTTCTCTGGTGTCGACAGAAGGTGGCGATCCTCGGGATGGATGTACACCGGTATCTCCCAATGATCACCCACTTCCTGGGCATTCCCGATGTGGTCGAAGTGCCCATGGGTGGCGAGTACTGCCACCGGGGTGAGATCGTGGTCAGTGATATAACTGGTCAGGACACCCATGGCTTCCATCCCGGGATCGATGATGACACACTGGGTTCCGCGATCTTTGGCTAGAACATAGCAGTTAGCCTGGAGTGGCCCGACAGGAAAGGTTGCGAGAAGCATATGCTCAGCTTATCTAGTACGTCGTGGTATTCGCATGGTGAGCCTAGAGGCACTACACTATTCGGTGCCCCTATAGCTCAGTGGTAGAGCTCCGGACTTTTAATCCGTAGGTCGCGGGTTCGAATCCCGCTGGGGGTACCAGCGAATCAGACGGTAACAATCTCAGAGAATCCTAGGAATGCCACGACGGAACCGGGAACATCATCAACAGTAAAGATAATGTCTCCACCTTTGGAATACTCTTCCTTCATCGGAGTTCCATCTGGGCCCGTTTGTGTCATCGTAGCGAAAATGACCACTGCCTCGGTGTCCACTATTCCACGATAGGTGGCTGCAGGCAGTTCGTCACCAACGAGCCAGTAACCGTTAGTCACTGGGTCAGGATTGGCTCGAAGTTTGCCCTGGGCAAGACCAATGCTGGTACATCCGGTGAAGGTAACGACAGACTTTTCCATGTCGACCACCGTAAAGATGACTGATCCTTGGGGAGCTGCCTGGGCATCGAGGGTTTCCTGATTCCCGTCAGCTTGGGAGATCGCACACTGGCCGATTCCGTCGGCACTCTCATCGATATCCGCCCGGTAGACACCAGGAGTTATGTCGGTTCCCACATGGAAGTCACCATTGACTAGTGGAACAGCAGAAGAACTCGGGGACTGGGAGGCACCAAACCCGTCCTTTTCTACCACCGGGAGCAGCTTGATCAACACTGCGAGGATTGCGGCGATCACCACGAGGATCGCGATCCAGACCCACAGTCGGGATAGGGGTGACTTCTTCTTGTCTGCAGAGTTTTTTTGAGATGCTTTCTTGCCGGGTTTATCGCTGGGGGCAGTCGTCGATTCTGGAGGTGAGAGGGGGTCGGTGGATGGTTTTTCTCCCTCACGAGGTACAGCACTCGCCCGTACATCTTCACGGGGCGTGTCGACGGGTGGTTCTTTCGCCGGAGTCGCCATCGTTGGTGGTGTTGTGATCGGTGTCGCATCAACCGGTGGCTGATCCGAGAGCGGTGCGTCATCGGTGCCGGAGTTCTTGTCGCCGGGGTGTGGGAGCGGCTTTGTGTGGTCGGTCCACGCCGTACCATCCCAGAATCGCATGAGAGTGGAATCACTGGGGTCACGGTACCAATTGGGAGTAGGGCTTTGCGTCATGTCCTGAGGATATCACGGCCCCGACTCTTTGAGCGGAAGCTAGGAAGTTGTGGCACATAGCAGTACCACAGCTTCCAAGCTAACGAGAGGTTTCACGAAACTAGTTTCTTTCGGAGCAAGCCGACCCCGCAGCCGAGGCCCGCCATGAACCCAGCCCAGATGAGGCCCCTAGGTGATGTGGTGGTTCCACCAGTGTTGACCATAACAACTAGTTCATCAGCGTTCGGCGCTTCAGCGGTGGGGGGCTGGGTCACAACTGGGCCACTGGGTGGGAAAGCCGGAGGGTTGTTGGGCTGTGCGGGATTCGCAGGATTGGAGGGCCCAGGGGTGGGTGCTGAGTTCCTACAGGACGGGGTTGGAATCCCTGCGCTTGCACCGTTCGAGGTGAGGTGAGCATAATCTGGTCCCCCTAAACCGAGGATGGCCTGAGTAGTCGACATCAGTGTTTGCGAGGTGAGTACGTCCAAGCCATGATCGACTATTGTCTGGAAGCTCTCGTCATTGTAGGCAATGGCACCCACGTCTGCTTGCACGAGCGTTGAATCATGATCGAGGATGACCGGACAGGTGACCTGTAGTCCACCAATGAATTCTTGGGCCGTGGCCACGGATGCTGGGTGGGAACTACCAAGAGTCTGGGCGGCCAGCCCTGTTGAGTTGGTGTTGGTTGCGCCCCAACTTTCGAATCCACCATCAACTTGTTGCTGGCTCAGCAACCAGGTCTGCGCGGCAGTGAGGGGAGAATCTGACGAAGTTGAAACACCACTAGCCGCGAGTGCTTGGGCAGCCAAAGCTGTCGAGTCAATGTCCGCCATCATGCACTCGGCCCACCCGAAGGACCCATAGTCCGCTGAGGTGGTGTCACTGCATTGTTGATCAATCATCCAGGTCACGACTTGGGGTGGCACACCCACATCAGTACGCGCCAGGGCAAGCATGGCGAGAGGGTGACTGTAGATGTTGTCCGTACCTTCTGCTCCGAAAGAGCCATCAGCGTTGAGTACGGAACGTAGATCTGCGATCAGGTCTCGCGTACCACCCGGGACAGGGAAAGCGCTGGTATCCAAGCCGCTGACCTGTAGCGCGAGAACCATCTTGGCTATCGCAGGCCACGACGTGTCTTTGTCTGATGCAGCCCCGATATAGGCCTCACCAGAGGAGAAGATCTTGTTGGCAGTGGCTTCTATCTGGTCGCCAGCTACCCCAGCCGAGGCCAATGCGAAGAGAGCATCAATGGTTTGACCCCAATCGGTGGCTCCACCGGTGACGACCACATCATCGCTGGTGGCGAGTTGTCGAGCAATCCACCCCGCTGCGGCTTCCGCACGCGACACATCAGCACCTGGTTCCTCACCCTGGACAAGCGGTGGGGCCGTCAGTGAAACAAGAACAAGAGAGAAGGAGAAAAGAACAGCTATTGCTGTGGAACGTAGGTGACGCATCAGTGCGTCCTTTCATGTGAGCGATCCGAAAAAGGATGCTCACCAAGCGACCTAGTCGCCTGCGCACCCCTCCGCAGACCTCGACGGATGGTTCGCTCCGGAACAGAAAGGTATCTGGACTCATCAATATAAATTGATCTACCATTGCGGGTCAGTGTCGGAATTTGACCGACTTCCCCAATCTGGGCCGGTATGTAGTTGTGGGCCTCAGCCTAACACATCAATCTCAGCTCTATCGGTTGAATTCGTTGGTGTACGCCAGTGTGGGGTCGCTATCCTCACCAATGAGCCCCACTGCACTCATCACGCGAGCCATGTCAGCCCATTGTTGCTCGTCCAGTAGTGGCGAAACGACACCATGTGAGTCCATGAAGAGAGCAGATGTTGCCTCCAGTACGATTCTGGCCGCATCGACGGTTTCCCCCCGAAAGCTAGGAATATAGTCAGCAGAGATGTCGAGGGTTCCTTCCGGATCAGCAATGACACTAGCCATCGCTGTCTTCATCGCTACGGTGACGTCAGAAACAACCTGTGGATTTGCTTCAGCGTACGTGGTTGTCGTTGCTAGGCAAATGGACACCAGTGGAACCTCAGGATCGATGACATCAACGTCAAATCCGGCAGTACCAAAGTTGAGGACATCAGAGTTGGCGAAACCCACCACGGCATCAACTTCCCCAGTAGTCAGAGCAACCTGAAGGGTGTATCCGATTTCTACGATGGTGACGTCGGTTTGTTTCAATCCAGCTTGATCAAGCCCGAGCAGGAGAGCAAACCAGTTCTCCCCGAACCGACCTGGGAGTCCAATGGATCGTCCCTTCAGATCTTCCACAGTGTTGATCCCAGAACCAGCTGGGGCGATGATGCGTACAGGATATTGGGCGTAATAGGAGGCGACAGCCACAATGTCGATCCCTTGATCTCGAGCCTGGAGGATCTCATCTCCACCAGCGACAACAAAGTCTTCTTCACCAGCAGCAAGGGCAGTGAATAGTCCTTCCCCAGCACCGTGATGGCGCAAAGTGACGTCCAGACCATCAGTGTAGAAACCTGCGGAGTCGGCTACATAGAACGGGGCAAACTGGATATTGGGTATGAAAGTGAGTCCTATGGTTGCCTGGGGAGTGTCCCCGGCGGGGGTTCCTTGCGTGCCGCACCCTGACAGAGCTAACCCCACTGTGGCCAGGATAGCTATCAAGGTAGTACGTATATGGGTGGATCGTCGGGTCATTGGGATTCTCCTTGAGTGAGGGGTTTGGTGAGATTTGACCATCGTCGTTCGATGATCGACACGATGGTGTACATCGTGGTGGCAATGAAAGCCAAGATGAGTACGATCGAGATCAATCGGGCGGTGTTGAGTGCCTCCACCTGTGCTGTGAGAAGGCTGCCCAGTCCCAGGTGGGTTCCTCCCATGACCATTTCGCCCACGACAGCTCCAGTTACCGACAAGGTGAAACCATTGCGGACGCCAGCGAGGATATTGGGCATGGCTAGGGGGATCTCTATCGAGAACAAGGTGGCGAGCGAACCGGCACCATCAACTTTGGCAGCACCCAGGATTTCAGGATCAAGATGGCGAAAACCGACAACGGAACTGACCAGGATGGGGAAGAACACCATGAGTGCGCACAAGACTATTTTTGCCGAGACAGAATATCCCACCCACAGTACGAGCAGTGGAGCTAGGGCAATAGCAGGGATGGCTTGTGTGGCTCCAAGGAAAGGCAAGGTTGCAGCTGAAGCGATTTTTGAGCGATAGATAATGACGGCTAGCGGTAAGGCAACGAGGAAGCCGAGGAGAGCTCCACCGAGTGCCTCACTGAGAGTGACCAAGATGTATGCCCAGAAATCCGCGTAAACAACGAGCCCGTCCCATAATTCTTTCCCCACGGCTATCGGGGTGGGGAGCCGGTAGCTGGGAATCCGCCCACCAGCGGTGGTGAGGAACCAACCTGCAAGAAGGATCAAGCCTAAAACCCAGGGCGCGGCCACAGTGAGCCAGGAGTTTTTTCGCTGTTTCACTGACCTTCCTTCCACGACTCTTTTTTTTCCGAGCAGGGAGGTCAAAGTACGCCATGACGGCTCACATTCCTCCCATCCAGACTGTGACTGTCGGTTCTGGATTCTCACCAGATCGGCCAACTGGTGTTTCACCACTTGGTTCGCGGACTGCGGGTTTTCACCCCTCACCGCCGGTTCGGAATTTCACCGACCCCGGAATGTACGTCCGCCAGTCTAGCGCATGATGGCCGTGGGGCTGGTCGAACCTCAGCCAAATTGTTTGCGAGCGCGAATGGTGCCCATGAGGGTAAAGATCCCAATGATCAACGTGACAATTCCGATGATGCCAATGACGATCCAGTTAATAGGAATGAAGAGCCAGGTCCAGGAGTATTGATCCTGGTTGAAGTAGGCAAAGACTGCCAAACCTATGATGATAAGCCCGCCGAAGATGGTACCGATGGGGCCACCTAGGCCAGGTTTCGCCTCGGGTGTTGGCTGGCCAGGATTGCCTTGTTCACTCATGGGGTTAGTGTTCATAGGTTCAGACATGTGAACTCCTCGTCTTGGAATAACTGTTCAGATCGCAGGTCACGGTGGCTTGGCGCGAGTGTTCGCAAACCCCGGGCCTGACTGAACTCATGCAAGCAGACCGGGAATGATGAATCTCGTTCCCCGTGTCGGTGACGAGATTAGTCGAAGACGACCGTACGTACTCCATCAAGAAGGATGCGATGTTGGGCAAACATTTTCACTGCATGCGCCAAGGTGGTTGATTCGATGTCTCTACCAATTTCTCGAAGATCCTCCACCGACTTGGAGTGGTCGACTCGTTCCACTGATTGTTCGATGATGGGTCCCTCATCTAGGTCAGCGGTGACAAAGTGAGCAGTCGCGCCGATCAGTTTCACCCCACGCTCATGGGCTTGGCGGTACGGATTGGCACCCTTGAATCCGGGAAGGAAAGAGTGGTGAATGTTGATGACCTTCGTGGAGAGGAACTCGCACAATTCTGGGGAGAGTACCTGCATATAACGGGCTAACACCACTAATTCTATGTCCTGCCTCGTCACGACTTCGCGGATGCGATCCTCGAAGTGGCTTTTGTTCTCGCGTACTACATAGTGGTGCTCAAAGGGTATGGAGTAGAAGCGGGCCAAAGGTTCCAGATCCTCATGGTTTGACAGGATCAAAGGTACGTCGATGGGTAGTGCTCCTGTGCGTGCTTGTGCCAGGAGTGTGTTCATGCAGTGCTCTTCTTTGGAGACCAAGACCAGGGTGCGAAGGCGGCGACCGACTTCATCAGCGCTCACGATTGCTTGGAAACGATCAGCAACCTCCTGCAGGGACTCTTTCCACTGCGCCGCGTCCGCCTGGGATTCCACCTGAATGCGGGTAAAGAAGGTGCCAGTGTCGGGGGAGGAGTACTGCTGGAGTTCAGTGATGTTCCCGTTCATGGACACAATGACCTCAGTGATCCCGTGGACTATCCCGGGCCGATCAGGGCATCGTACTGTTATGACACTATGGTTGGACACCCCCACATCCTAGTGTGAGAAATACCCCCGTCCCTATTTCCGTCACCTTTCTCTACCGGCCACTGTCACCCCGCGGAATGACCCTCCACCGTCACCCTGCGGAGCGAAGCGACTCGCAGGGTCCAGATATCACAGTTGAACAACTGTACAGTCTGGATTCCGCGAGTCACTTCGTTCCGCGGAATGACTTTTAGGAGTCACGTGTCGACCTCTACTGTTTGGTGGAGAATGCTTTGCAGGCGAAATCACAAGGGCTGTGGGGGTTTTGGCCCCTTGCGACTTGTGCGCAGAAAGGCAGGCTATGTGACAAAATGGAACCGTCCCCAATCCAAGGAGAAACCGATGTTCGACAACCTCCAAGACCGCTTGTCGAAAGCTTTTCGCAGTTTGCGGGGCAAGGGAAGGCTCTCCGACAAGGACATTGAGGTCACTTTGGGGGAAATCCGGATTGCCTTATTGGAAGCGGACGTACACCATGAGGTCGTCACATCGTTCATTGACAAGGTACGCTCCCAGGCTGATCAGGTGGAACTCTCAGCGGCTATCAACCCCGCTCAACAAATCGTCAAGATCGTCCATGAGCAACTCATTGACGCACTCGGTGGTCAAACTCGCAACCTCCAATTCGCAAAAACTCCTCCCACGGTCATCATGCTGGCAGGCCTCCAAGGCGCAGGTAAAACCACTCTGGCTGGAAAACTTGCCTGGTGGTTAAAGGAGCAAGGACATTCTCCACTGTTGGTTGCTGCAGATCTTCAACGCCCCAATGCCGTGACCCAATTACAGGTGGTTGGTGAGCAGGCCAAAGCCGCCGTCTTTGCCCCCGAGCCGGGCAATGGCAAGGGCAACCCTGTGAAGGTGGCGCGCAAGTCTATGGCGTACGCCAAGAAGAGCCTCCACGATGTGGTCATTGTCGACACAGCAGGTCGGCTCGGTGTCGATGAAGAAATGCTCAAACAGGCTGCCGACATCCGTGACGCCGTATCACCAGATGAAATCCTCTTCGTTGTTGACGCGATGATCGGTCAGGACGCAGTCACCACAGCACGATCCTTTGCTGACAAGGTGGGCTTTGATGGAGTGGTTCTCACCAAACTCGATGGTGATGCTCGTGGTGGTGCAGCTCTCTCAGTGGCAACGGTCACGGGCGCTCCTATCATGTTTGCTTCCGTGGGGGAGAAACTAGCCGATTTCGAGGTCTTCCATCCTGATCGTATGGCTGGGCGCATCCTGGACATGGGTGATGTACTCACCCTCATCGAACAAGCAGAGAAGCATTTCGATGAGGAACAAGCTGCTGAAGCCGCAGCCAAGATCATGGGTGGCAAAGGGGGTTTCACTCTCCAAGATTTCTTGACTCAGATGCAGGCAGTACGAAAGATGGGACCCATCGGAAAACTCATGGGGATGCTTCCTGGTGCTGGTGCCATGGCTGATCAGTTGAATGAGATTGATGACAAGTCCATCAACCGTATTGAGGCAATTATTTATTCCATGACACCTGCAGAAAGAGCGGATGTCGGCATTCTTAATGGTTCTCGGCGCTTGCGCATTGCTCAAGGTTCAGGAGTGGAGGTCAAGGAAGTCAACGACCTGGTCACTCGGTTTTCTGAGGCTCGCAAAATGATGCAGCAACTTGGCGGGGGAATGCTTGGTGGGCTCATGGGTGGAGGCATGCCCGGACCGGCTGGTGGCCACATGGGCGGTCCTGGATCCTCCATGAGAAAACCCAAGGCAGGCAGCAAGCGCAAAAAATCAGGATCGAAGGTTTCCGGCAATCCTGCCAAGAGAGCCGGTGCCCTCGCAGCCCAAGAACCGAAGGACATTGATCCCCTGGCAGCTTTTGGTGGGTCAACTGAGGTGGAAGACATGGAGGAGGCGATGAAGGGTTTCCAGCTTCCACCAAGTCTGGCCAAGATTCTGGGGGGATAATGCCATGTATCTCCAGCAGAACGTCCCTCTACCTCTGAGCCACATCAATGGAGTCAAGGATCGTCCCGTTCATGTTCAAGGTACCCTGATCTCCACAGGGGAGGACATTGAATTCTGGGTCACCGAGGGGCAAATCAGTTTCACGAAGGTCAAAGGTGCGATCACGATCGCTCAGGATGGGTTGCTCATGCCGGGACTCGTGGATGCTCACTGTCATGTGGGTCTCGGCCCAGAAGGTGGCGTTGAACCGCATATTGCCGAGGACCAGGCCCGCCAGGATCGAGCGACGGGTGTTTCCCTGATCCGCGATGCGGGAGCACCCATCGACACTCATTGGCTCGATGATGTTCCCGAGATGCCGACCATTATCCGCTGCGGTCGCCATATCGCTCGCCCCAAACGCTATATTCGCCATTTTGGTGCGGAGGTGGCTCCGGAGGATCTCGTGGAAGAGGTACGACGCCAGGTTGCTGCTGGTGATGGCTGGGTGAAACTGGTGGGAGATTGGATCGATCGTGACTTGGGCGATCTGTCTCCACTATGGCCTGAAGAGGTAGCCCGTGAAGCCATCGACGTCGCTCACGAGTTGGGCGCTCGGGTGACGGCCCACTGTTTCGCTGAAGAGTCCGTAGCCCAGCTGGTGAATGCAGGTATCGACTGTATTGAGCATGGTACGGGCCTCGACGAGGCGACATGTCAGGAGATGGCGCGTCGTGGTGTGGCACTCGTACCCACTCTCGACAACGTCAAGATTTTCCCCGGAATAGCTGACCAGGCTGAGGACCACTACCCCACGTACGCCAAGCACATGCGCCACCTCTACCAACGCGCCCCCTTTGTCGTCTACGAGGCTCTCCAAGCTGGGGTGCAGGTGTTCGCTGGAACTGACGCTGGTGGTACGAGAGACCACGGAACGATCATGGATGAGATTTGGGCACTCACAGAAATTGGCGGGCCTGGGTTCGCTGTGGGGGCTGCTTCATGGGAGCCACGTCGGTGGTTGGGTGCCCCGGAGCTCACCGAAGGTTCGACCCCAGATCTTCTCCTGCTCAGTCATGATCCGCGTATTGATCCACGAGCGCTAGCTGAGGCCGTACTCCTGTTTGCCTGAGAAGTTTTTCACTCTGGCTCCATATTCTTCGAGATCAGCAAGTAGTTTCGCCTCATCCACGATCGACGCACTTTGGTGATAACCCAGGAACTCTTGAGGTGAATCAATGAATTGGTTGGCGCTTGCGGCCGCCACTGCAGCAGTGAGCCAATAGCCATCTTTGTGGGCAACAGTGAGCCGTACCATCTCCTCCCCACTGTCCCAAGCATCAGCAATGAGTACGGTCCCGTAGGGGGCCTTTTGGAAGCTGGTCCACCCCCACCAGAAGAGTTTTTGTGCACGCTCCCTGCGCCCGAATTTGAGCAGGAGCATACACAGCGGAAGGACAACATAGTCGACAAAGAAATGGGTCCCAGCCATGAGCATGGCAGCTTCTTTGAGCTCAGGAAGGGTTTCACGGATCGCCTTGATTTCTTCCAGCTCCATCATGAAAGCTTCCCTCTTTCCAAAGGGTGAGCCGAAGTCTACCCGGCGTACTGCTTGAGGATTGACCCAGGAGAAGGATTGATATTTCCCTTCCACCCAACCAGCGGATTTCATCATCGAAATTTCGCGGGAGGCTTCCTCGGCTGTTTCCTTGGTGAAAGAATACTTCCGCCAATCAACACTCATCATCATGGCCACCTGAGCTCCGATCGGGGAGTCGATCTTCTTGGTGACGGCGCGAATCAGGGCCGCCGGAAGCCCAGGGTGGATCCCTGTCCCGGAAATGAGTTGGAGTTTGGCCTTTTCGAACTGTGGTCCGAGCTGCTTCATCGCCTCGATCTTGGCTGGAGTATCCATGAGAAGGTCCAGCCAATGTGTCTTCGTTTCGAGTGCCACTTGGGCGACTTGTTGAATGTGATCAAGCAGTGGTGCAGCCACAATGAGCAGGTCGATGTCTCCCAGCGTCACACGCAGGTCATCAGGTACGAGGGCGTCGACGACTCGCGTTGACATTCGTGGATGGTTTTCAGTGGGGAACTTCGAGGCATCCCTCCCCATGAGAATGAGTGTCAGGTCTTCGCGCTCTGCGAGAAGTTCCGCGATGATGTGGCCAGCTTCTCCCGAGCCGCCCAAGATTCCAATAGTTTTCACATTTGTCCTTCCGATGGGGAAATTCTAGCCCGAATCCTCTTCCTCGATTCTTCCTTGGGCTCGTGGGAGGTTTCTCGCTACCACTGCGGTGAAACTTTCTACTGGCGTGCTCAAATAGCAAAACTGGGCGACATCTGGCACAATGGCTCATTGCGTATCTATCTCGGCTGGTGCCCTCTAACTCCAGGCGAGGTAGGTCCCCTTCGGACATTGGATGAGGTCCCCACCTTCGGACAATCTCCACCCACCGCCCACCGTGGGCACACACTTTCAGGAGATAACACACTAGTGGCTGTCAAGATTCGATTGAAGAGGCTCGGCAAGATTCGTTCGCCTCACTACCGTATTGTCGTCATGGACGCGCGCCAGAAGCGCGATGGTCGAGCCATTGAAGAAATCGGGCTCTATCACCCCAAGAATGATCCTTCATTAATCCAAGTCAACTCTGAGCGCGCCCAGTACTGGTTGGGTGTCGGCGCTCAACCCACAGAAGCCGTCGTGGCGCTGTTCAAGCGTTCTGGTGACTGGCAGGCTTTCACTGGGGATGATTCACCAACAGGTATTGAACCCCAAAAGGAACGCCCTGATCGTCTTGCTCGCTACAATGCAGCTGTCCAAGCGGCACCCGAGGAAGCCATCAAGGTGAAGAAGTCCACGAAGAAGGCCGATGATACTTCAGCTACGGACACAGCTGAGAAACCAGCGAAGAAGACCAAAGCTAAGGCTGAGGAAACCGCTGAGGCTGCTATCGACGTGACTGAAGACATTGTGGAGAAGGTCGAAGAGACTGCCTCGGCGCTCACAGAGGAGGCAGCTGAGAAGGTTGCTGATGTGGCTGAAACTGTTGAAGAGGCTAAAGAAGTTGTCGCTGACAAAGTGAGCGAAACAGCTGAAGAGGTGGCCGAGAAGGTTGCCGAGGTAGCTGAAGAGGCGAAGCAAGATGTCGTAGAGACCGCCGAAGAGATTGTTGAGGCAGTAGCAGAGGCTGTGGAAGAAGCAACCGAGAAGGCAGAGGGCTGATCATGCTTGCCGATGCTCTTGAGCACCTGGTTCGTGGGATTGTCGATAGTCCGCAGGAGGTACGGGTCCGTGACCTGGATCTTCGTCGGGGGCGGATGCTTGAGGTGCGCGTGAGCCCCAGCGATATCGGCAAGGTGATTGGGCGTCAGGGGCGTACTGCCACAGCGCTGCGAACTGTCGTGGGAGCTTTAGCGGGTTCCGAACAGGTACGAGTCGATTTCGTCGATGTCGATCGTCGCCCCACCAGGAATCACCGCTCCTGATCATGGCCTCCACCGACGTCATTGTGGGTACGGTGGGTCGTGCCCATGGGCTTCACGGTGAGATGTACGTCAATCTGCGTACGGATTCCCCTGAACTACGGTTCACTCGTGGAGCTGTGTTGACTTGCCAGGACCAAGTTTTGACTGTGGCCAGTTTCCGTACTCACGACCATCGCGGTGTTGTGTCTTTCGATGAGGTGGGTGACCGTACTGCTGCTGAAGTTTTGGTTGGATCCGAATTGGTGGCGAGAGTGGAAACTTCCCAAACCCCTATAGAAGACAATGAGTTTTTCGACTATCAGCTCATTGGGCTTGAGGTGGTGAGTGAGACTGGAGAGGCGGTCGGGAGTATTACTCGTGTTGATCATCTCGGTTTCCAAGACAATCTTGTGGTGGAAACAGCACATGGCGAGCGTCTCATCCCCTTTGTGGCGGACTTCGTTCCCGAGGTCAACCCCACTCAAGGGCATGTCATCGTGACCCCGATCCCCGGACTTCTGGTGGACCTATGAGACTCGATTATGTGACGATCTTCCCCGACTATTTCTCGGCCCTGAAACTCTCCTTGGTCGGCAAAGCCCTAGAGTCCGGCATCATCTCCGTGGGGGTCCATGATCTACGCGATTGGACTGACGACGTCCATCGCAGTGTGGATGACACTCCTTTTGGTGGGGGAGCGGGCATGGTCATGATGCCTGAACCATGGGGTCGCGTACTCGATGAACTCTTCGGTGTTGGCACCCAGGGGACATGCTTGGTGATTCCAACACCCAGTGGCGTACCCTTCACCCAGGCTCAGGCTCAGGAACTGAGCTCCTATGAGCATCTGGTGTTCGCTTGTGGGCGTTATGAGGGGATTGATGCTCGCGTGGCACAGTATGCCCGTGGGTTTGTTGAGGTGCGCGAGGTCTCGCTCGGTGACTATGTGTTGAATGGTGGCGAGGCCGCAGCCCTAGCGATGACTGAGGCGATCGTACGACTCCTGCCTGGTGTGGTCGGGAATCCTGAGTCCCTAGAGGAGGAATCACATTCGCCCGGGTTGGACTCCCTACTGGAATATCCGGTCTATACCAAACCCTCGTCGTGGCGGGGAATCGATGTACCCGACGTACTGCTGTCTGGGCATCACGCCAAGATCGCCGCGTGGCGCCGCGACCAAGCCGAGCAGATTACCGAGTTGAGACGACAATAGTCAGACCTAGAAGACTTTCATTTCGGCAATAGGGAAAATGATCGGCCTATCAGCAGTAGCAAAGCGTGGATCGTCGAATGGTAGAGACTGATACTCGACAAGGGTCACGAAATCAGTGACACTGTAAGTCGACACGGTCAACGTTGTCTCTACCTCGATGTTTGGGTCGGCCCACCAGTCCAGTGCTCCAAGAACACTGTTGGCGAGTTCGACCAGAATCTCTTCGGAAGGTTGGCGGGTTTCATCGATGAGGACATTGAGATATATCCCTGGGCCAATATCTGTTTCGCCCTCGTCACTGTCAGTTATCCACGATATCAACTCTGGTGTTGTTGTGTGCCCATCAAAAGTCTCAGGGTAGTGTTCCCCGAGATTATCGACACTCACAGTAATCAGCGCTTCTGGCAGTATTCCTCTCACAGGCTCCGTGATCGCTTTTCGGATATCGTCAGCTGCTCTTTTGTAGAGATAATCGTCACTGAACTCGAAGTTATCCCAGGAGGACTTTCCATAGAAGGGTTGTACCCGTATGGCCGCAAAACCATGCGCTGAAGAGAAGTCACGCACGTACCCAGTGAGTAGGAAACTCGTCTTACCAGTCAATCCAGTGACCGGTGTTGGCTCTGCAGGGATCTCGACACGGACCTGGTAGCGTTCCCACATATAGTCGATTGCCTGGGTGACCATGAGTTCCTTATCGACTGCTTGGCCGTGATATTCCGGTGTGGCTGTGCACCCTGACAGGGCTAGTCCAATACCAAGTACCAGGGCAAGTAATCCATTGATTTTTCGTAGCATGGTTGGTCCCGTCTCACACAATCGCTGATGTTCTTCGCATGCCGCGCCAGAAGCTGCGCTCATACTATCACCGAGACAACACACCAGGACACCGACCTCGAATTATTCCTTGCACCCCGAGATGAGGTACAGTATCTGGGCAAGCCTCCTTAGCTCAGTTGGTTAGAGCAGCGGACTCTTAATCCGCGTGTCCAGGGTTCGAATCCCTGAGGGGGTACAGTAAAACACCTAGTCAGACGGTACTTGCTGAAAACTATAGTTTCATATAGTTAACTATAGTATGGCTATACCAATGGCTATACTGGTACACTTTAAGCATGGTGAAACAATCAGGGACACGCGCGAAAGGCGAAGGATCAGTCTTCCAAGACAAAAATGGGACATGGGTCGCAACCATTGAAACTGGTGTGAAAAACGGAAAACGCCAAAGAAAACGAGTCACTGGAAAAACCCGTGCCATAGTCCAAACGAAACTTCGCACCATCCAACGACAGCAAGACGCTGGGAAACTCACCACCATCAATCTTACGGTTTCTGAATGGCTCACCTACTGGCTCGAAGAAATATGCCCAACCAGGATCCAAGAACGCACCCTCTACGGATACACCAGATGTATGGAACTCTATGTGCTGCCGCACATCGGCAACATCAAGCTCACGAAACTCACCACCGAACATATCAGGAAAGTCCATAGTGAAATGCGGAAACAAGGACTCTGCGAAACCACTGTACGCCAAACCCACGCGATCCTTTCGAGAGCGTTGAAAGTGGCAGTGAGGGAAGACAAAATCGACAAAAACGTTGCATCCCTCGTTGATTCACCATCGCCACGCAGGAACCCACACCCCGTACTATCCACAGATGATGCCAGGCGCGTCATTGCAGGCGCTCAGTCACCCAGGGAACTCGCGCGGCTCACCATCGCACTTGTGCTCGGATTGAGGCAGGGAGAAGCCCTCGGTTTGAAATGGTCAGATATTGATCTAGGCAAAGGATTACTATCGGTCGAGCGTGCCGCTCAACGGCTCCCAGGTAAAGGGATCACCACTAAGGCCCCCAAAACTGCTGCATCGAATCGTGTCATTCCACTCCCACGCCCAGCCATCGCCGTACTTCAAGCCTGGAAGCAAGTAACCGATGAGCCGGATGGGTACGTGTTCCACGGGTACGACCTAGATAAACCAGATGAGACACGCAATGACTGGACAATGTGGAAGGTCGCACTAGAACGGGCCGGTGTGCCTGGTGTGCCGTTACATGGAGCTCGTGGAACTGCAGCGAGTTTGCTCTTGGAGATGGGTGTACCAGAGAGGGTGATCGCTGACATTTTGGGTCACGCGAATGTGAACGTGACTATGCAGCACTATCTTCACAGTGACGAGCATCAACGAGGGATGGCATTGGATGGGTTGGCAGACCGTTTAGCTATCGCCCCATTAGAGTAGGTAATTCTCAACCCCGGCGAGCCACCACCCACGCGCCTATTCCAACGAATACTGCAGTGCCAATGCTGGTCGCAGTGAGCCATTCATGTGCCCCTAGTGCCAGGATGATCGCTGAGACCGCCATCAAAGCTGAACATAGGAAGAGGATGTTGCTTGTCTTTTTCATCGAGAGTGTCCTTTCTTGATATGATGTGAAGGAGTGGCCCCTAGATAGTTGCTTGATCTAGGGGCCTTTTCACCGATTATTCGGTGTCATCCTCTTCGGCTGGTTCCTTTGGTTTCCTTGTTCTCAGTAGCAAGATTATGGTTGCTACTGCGGTGATTCCTTGGAATACCAGGGTGAGGATTTCATCCATTTTCATCGGCTCACCTCCTTTATTCAGTTGTATTTCTAGTTTGGGTGAGGGGTCTGACAATTCTAAGGTGGCTATCGTACAAATATTCGAACCTAAGAAGGGGCCTTACTGCCAGGATTATTCCAGCCCAGTATTGTGAATAATCCTCCTCGCCGTCCGACTCCTGTGGCTGCACTGGCGGGGGTTAGTCTTTATGGTGTCAAGTATTTACTGAGCAGTTGTTGAAGCGACTATTTGATGACTCTCAACAGGCGGAAGACTCTGTACACCAGTCAGAATATCGCCACCACTATTCACGAATTCCTCAGCAGTCGGTTCTACCGCATACTCCACTACGTGAACATTAGAATCTTTCAAGGCTCTCAACACATCTGCAGGTGTCACTCTAAAGAACTCGCGATGAGCATTAGTCTTATTAATCCTCTGGGCTGCAAAAGTGTGGTGGAGGGCTGTCTCGATTCCTACAGCATCTTCAGCGAAAAACAAGGCGTGGGTGTCATAGCGGAAAGGAACGGATGATCCACCTAGTTCTCTTATTCTGTCCTCTGGTTTCAATCGTCGAGTCATCCCGATTTTGACAACCCCAGGGCCAAAAGCACCAATGTTGGAGATGACGTACACGTAACCTGCGCGAATATTGGCGACCCGGAAATCCACATCATTGATTGCGCGATCACAGTCAGCGATCTTGGATTCCATGTCTGCGATCCCAGCTTCATTATTTTGGATCCTCATCTGATCAAGAGCGTTGAGATAATGCTGTCGTTCTTTTTCCAGCTTGTCCTTTTCTGCTCGTAGCTCACGCTCGGCCTTTTCGGCTTCACGTTGCTCAGCTCGACGTTCACGCTCAATCTCTTTCTCCCGTTGAACGGCTTCCAGATGCCTAGCAGCTAGACCAAGTTCGCGAGACCTTAAGCGATGGAAAGTCGGTGTAACTCGTAGACTAATCATCGCGCCATTCTTGGCCACAAGTTCAATTGCTTTATCAAGTCGTATCTGTGCTGTCTTCAAATTTCCGGCCCGCACAGTCTTGACGCAATTTTCAGACACTGCGTTGTAGTAGGCGAGCATTGCTTTACTCAACTGGTCAACAAACTTCTTGCCCTGGGCAAGCGATGAGTTGAAGGTGAAATTCCCGTTTGCAGTAGTAGCTTGATTATCACTGATCGCATACTTGATTTCTTGCCTGACAGCTGCGAGATCTGCGGCAAGATCAGCCGATGATTCTGCAGGGTGATCAAAATCAAAGAATCCTGCTTCTTGTAAACCTACAGTTGCTCTGACATTGACAATTTCTGATTCAAGCGATTGAAGCTCCGTCTGTTTCGAGGAGATTTTGCTTTGGATGGTTGCAAGTTCTTTGTTTGCCGTGGCGATGGCTTGCTGAACATCGTTGTACTCCATACCGCCGAGTTGATTGAGCGATGTTTGCAGTTGATGAACTTCTGTTTGAAGTTCCTCGGCTTTCTTGTTTGCACCGAATACCGGGATCTTCTCAGCTAGAATCTTCGCTACTGAAATCTTTGGTTCGGGTGCTTGGGTTGAGGTCGATTGTTTGGCACGCATCACGGGGCGCTTTGGTGATGGAGCTGGGTTCTGGGTGATCCTCCGTGGCTTCTGTGCAGGCATTTGAGGTGTTGCAGGAACATCTTGCTTAGCACTGGTGTGCTCTGTCCATCCTTGTCCACTCCACCAACGCATGATTTCTGGGTTCTGTGGATCTGGATACCAGGCTGGGGGCATAGGTTGATTCATGGAAGGAAATATACGCCAGCAGGGCATTGATTTCTCGGCAAATTCTTGTAGTTATCCCACTGACAAGGAACACTGTTGGCGTGTCGAACATAAGTACGATTAGCTAGAGGACACCAAAACAAGAGGACCGCCAGGGTCTAAGTGGAAACAAAACCCCTGACGGTCAACACCTCACAAAGGAGGAATCATGAACTAGTTTACACGATTTTGCTGTCGCGGCGCTCCAATTCTGCGGTGATAGATTCCGGACTTACACCTAGCGCTTCGGCATAACTGAAAAGGTCAGTCAGCTTCCAGTTCGTTTTTCCGTTGAGCTTTTCGCTGATGCGTCCAGATGATACACCGAGCCTTCTTCCAAGCTCGTTGTACCCGATTCCCTTTTCCTGCATGATCTCCTGGATCAAGCGAACGATGTCGCTAACAGTAACAGTCATGTAGTAAATAGTATCAAAGGTGCTCCGGGAAAACGAGCACAAAGACATCTATGGAAAATACTTGACATGCTCCGAATGGCGGAGCATACTGTAGACATGCTCCGGAAAGCGGAGCACTTAGGAGGCAACATGATAGCCGATCATTGGGCAGTAAATGTGTACAGAGAACTGTCCTCTGAGATTGCTCGCCAAGGGCTGACAATGAGTGAAGTCGCATCTAACGCTGGACTCAAGCAGGACAGATTGTACTTTGCAATGAAGAACAATACTCTCAAGCTGACTGAATTCCTCGCAGTAGCAGACGCTTTAGGAACTGGTTCAACAATTCTGATTGATCGTGCGCGTACCGACACCCACAAGGACACGGCATGAGAGCATCAACTCCCTTTGACGGTATCCCCTTCACCATCAACTACAACGATCAACCAGTCCAAGCAATCATTCTCTGTCATGAACCCCAACGACTCACCGACCCCGATGAGCCAACCTCCCTGCTCGGCGTACCGGCATCCGTTCAAGTAGTCGTGATGCCGTCAGGGGAATGTGTTGCACGGGCCGCCGACCCCTACGAGTGGGTTGCTGTGTCCATTCAACCCGAAGACGTTAAAACCCGGCTCGATGCCCATGAGGAAGCATCATGACATCGATTCGCGTGTTGAACATGTATTCGGGTATCGGTGGGAACCGTGCCCTGTGGCCTAACAGTGTGGGGGAGAGAGCAGTGAAGATAACCTCGATCGAGAATGATCCCGGTGTTGCTGAAGCCTATAGGGTTCTCTGGCCTGATGATGAACTGCTCGTTTGTGATGCACACAACTATCTCGCAGATCATCTCACCGATGGTTGGGATTTCATCTGGAGTTCACCACCATGCACCAGCCACTCAAAGTTGCAACAATTTGTCACGCGTCGGTCAAACATCTACCGGTATCCCCAGTTAGAGCAGCTGTACGGAGAAATCCTATTGCTGAAACATTTCGCTCCATCTGGTACGGCATGGATCGTGGAGAACACCATTCCCTACTATGAGCCACTGATTCCCCCAACGACGAAGCTGGATCGTCACTATGCATGGTCAAACACTCCACTTCCATACGTGGCGAACAGTAAGGATCGTCCAAGAATCGCATCGGAGAAGCTTGCGTACAGGAAGAATCAACACCATTCACTTTCCCCAATGATTGTCGCCACGACACAAGACCTTGAAAGAGCATATGGGATCACACTTCCAGCTTGTGCCGACAATTGGGAAGCATCGAAACGTCGTCAAGTAATGCGCAATTGTGTCATGCCAAGCATTGGGAAAGCAGTGTGGGATCAGGTGTTCAACCGGCATGAAACACTTCAGGGCACTCTCATGGAGTGTGTGTCATGAGTGCCACGATTCAACGCCCAGCATCAGCTTTTGACCGGATCACGCACTCACGGGACGACGGGACCGAGTATTGGTCCGCTCGTGACCTCATGCCACTGATGGGATGCCAGTATTGGGCAGACTTCTCGAAGATAATCCTCCGCGCAAAAGTATCAGCATGGAACACAGGGCAGGGGAGTTGTTTCGTCAGTTGTACCGAAACACCCACCGGGTTAGGTAGCCGTCAGCAAGACGATTACCACCTATCTAGCTTCGCGGCGTATCTCGTCGCTATAAACAGTGACCCAACAAGGGTTGAAGTTGCCCATGCACAAGCCTATTTCGCAATGAAAAACCGTCAAGCATCAGACGGAAAACCCTGTCCACCGCAAGGAGAATCCACCATGAGAACTGAAGTCAGACTATTCAATTTCACGAACCAGCAAATCAGGATCCATGTCGATGATAACGGCAAACCATGGTTCGTACTCGCAGACATTTGCAAGGTGCTGCAATTGGGGAATACCACAATGGTTGCCAACCGTATACCCAAGGAGCAGAAGGGTATCAGCCAGGCTTACACCCCTGGTGGGAAGCAGAAACTCATCACCGTCACAGAAGCAGGTTTATATCGTGTTGTTCTGCGATCTGATTCACCACTAGCAGAACCCATGATCACTTGGGTGACCGAGGAAGTGCTCCCATCAATCAGCAAACATGGGGCCTATCTTGTGCCAGCGAAAATCGAGGAGATCCTCACGGATCCTGACACGATTATCCGTTTAGCAACAGAGTTGAAGAACGAACGCTTGAAGATAGCTGAACTGGAACCAGCAGCCTATGCTTGGCAGTCAATCGCTAACGCCGAGGGTGACTATTCGGTTGCTGATGCCGCGAAACTATTGTCAAGGAATTCACATATCGACACTGGGCAACGACGCCTATTCGACTACATGAAACGCAGGTTCTGGATTTTCCGTAGTGAAGGTGCATGGCATGCGTGCCAGGAAAAGATCGATAGTGGACTGCTGGCCATGAAGGCGCATCCACCACATTGGAGTGAGCGTCGTGGGGAATGGGTGAATTCAGCACCGCAGGTTCGAGTTACACCGAAAGGACTGGAGAAGCTCCACACTTTGATGGCAGCTGATGTATTGGAGGTCACATCATGAGCAAGATCGAGGTTTCCCTTGACATTAAACCGTGGACTATCCAACGAGCCCTCACAGAAATCAACAACAATATCAGTGGGTTACGTCACCAGCTGCAAACAGATCGACTACTCTCTTTCGTCAACCCAGATAGGAACGCCAGCGGTTCTCAGCAGATGAACAACCCCGCTCGTGGTCTCGACACTGATCGCCATGTAGGACCCTACTCCTTCAGCGAACCATCCGAGAACCTGCCTAGGCGAGATATTATCTGCAAGCTCGAAGAACTGATCTCCGTAGTGAAGTGTAGCCATGGGTTTTCTCCTTCTGCTGGTGACGGGAATTCCGTCTGTTTGAGCAATACCAGTGTAGGAGAGCAAGAAGGTGGTGGGAGTGCCAACCCCACTCCCACTCCCACTCCCACCACCTTCTATATAACGTTCGGCGTCAAATACAACCATATGAAACACGAGTCAGGCTATCCAGTGACAGGGGAGGGTTGGTGTGAAATCAGTGGGTCTATCAATGAAGAACAAGCACGCAGGGCCGCGACGGGTTTATTCCATGGCCAGTACGCATTTCTTTACACAGAAGAGAACTTCCAACCATACCTGTATCTGAAAGGATGCCAGCTTCGTATCACTATCAAGGAGGAATCATGACCACGAGAGAATCAATCGCTGAAATCATTCACACTGCGAGATTCCAGTTACAGGAAGGCAAAACACCAGAAGAGCATGAACTTGCTTCGAGGTGGGTGCAATTAGGGATCTTGGAGTGTCTCGCTGAAATTCTCGATCACCTCAAACCAGAGCCCATGATCGAACCAGAACCAACACCGGTGTCTGTCGAGGAGCCTAGCGATGCCCCTGTCGACCTTGTCGAAGAACCACAAGGCGTACGTGTTAATCCTGATGGTATGGGTGGTGAATTCTGGATGCCAGCCAGAGCATACATTGCACCAGCGGACACACCCGTCAGCGAACCAGTGCTGACCGAGCTGGCCCCACAAGCACCGCAATGGATGGAAAAAGAACCCACACCATTACCGTCCTATCTGTTGGATCTTCCCAACGAAACCAAGACACCAACACCACCCGTACCACCAGAACAACTACCACCCTTCCCACGCATGGAAGACCAAACCCCACCGGTCAACGACACAGGATCCTTCGTGACCTATTCACACGACTATCTGGAAGGTTTCCACAGTGGTGTGAACGGTGGCGAACCACTGTTCGACAAGGGGCATGATTTCACTCTCGGATGGCTAGATGGCCGCTCACAGCAGGAGATCAGTCATGGGTGACAAATTGTCGTACACCATTGCGGAAGCGTCCCAATTGACGGCTTTTAGCCCAGCGCAGTTACGGCGCTGGTGTCAGGAGGGCCGTATCGGTTTCAAGTTTGGGGATCGTGTGTGGGTGATCCCTCATGAGGATCTTGTACGGCTCACAGGTGAACTCATGGACGCTTGGAAAGAGGAATCATGAGAGCGTTATCGGCTGTGATGGGTGCTGGTTGCGCCCTGGTGGTGTGTGGTGTCACTGGCGCGTTGTGTGACGCTGTGGAGGTTGTCATGGTTGCCATGTACGGGTGCGTACTGTGCCTAGTACTGACCATTGTGTTTCTTGTTGCGATGCTACGGGGTGCAAGATGAGTGACGAACTAACCCAGCGTATCCTCACCGCTCTCACCGAGCTAGGCGAAGCTGTGGCGACGTTGAGCAGGATCACAACCAGCATCGTTGATCTCCTTACACGCGACAATCAGGAGACCATTCTCGCGTGCCCCTGCATATGCCATGAGGGTAACTCTGGCATCAAGTGTGAGTGTTTCTACCGGTCGCCGGTGGAATGCTACGCATACACCCAGGAGGACACAGATGCATGACATCACTGCACGTAAGTGGAAAGGGCATTCCACGTTCTATATGGATGGAAGAAAACTACCAGGGCCATCCAGCCTCACCACGACAGACTTAACCAAACCAGCGGTGAAAGAGGTCGCCAACTGGGTGCTAGACAATTGGTCAATGCTTGCTGAGCAACCCCTGTCAAGCATTCCCAAGATGATTGAACAGAAAGGCTTATCCGCATGGGACCATGCTCGTGACAGAGGTAAACAATGCCACCTGGTGATGGAAGGACTGGTCACTGGTCAACCAGTAGCAACAGACGATCCGACAGTATTAGCGGACGCCGAAGCTGCAGCTCGACTCTTAGACGGTTTCAACATCAAACCCTTCAAGAGTGAACAAGCACTCATACACACCGATCTGTTGTATGCCGGTACAGCTGATCTGATCGCAGAGATCCCAAACGTAAGTGACCTTCCTGTTATCTTGGATTTCAAGTTCGGGAAATCGATCTACCCGGATCATGCGATCCAAGCTTCTGCATATGCTCATTCCACGAACATGATCATTGAACACCATCACAGTGGACCAAAGGGTGGGAAACAACCCTCTACATATAGTCTCGATGCGATACCAGAGATCAACCAGCGTGAAGCATTCCTGCTGCATGCACATGATGGTGTCGCACAATTGTTTCCAATCAAAACAGATGGATGGGTGTGGGAATGTGTCCAAATCTTTCTCGACCAGTATTGGGAATGGAAACTACGCACCGACTTCTATAACCGTGACAAAGACACGTTCAATAACCCGATACTTGACCCTCTAGTGCCACCACAATCAGGCACGATCCCTCCACCATTTTAAGGACAATATGATGACCTCTACCGATCTTGACCGTATCGACTCATGGGCTGATGTCCTCCCACAATCTAAGGAACTCGCTGAACTCGTATGCCAGAGCGATTTTGTGCCAAAGGACATGAGAGGCAACGTTGGGAAGGTTTTCGCGGCTGTCATGACAGGCAGGGAGCTTGGTATGTCACCAATGAACTCTCTGCAATCTTTCGCTGTGATTAACGGTCGCGCATCGTTGATGGCTGAAGCTATGAGGGGCTTGATTCTTCGTGATGGCCATCAGATCAGGGTTGTTGCGTCTGGTGCTGAGAAATGCACGATTAAAGGCCGGAGGAAAGAGGACAAGGATGATCCTGATGCGTGGCAGTCTTTCACGTTTACCCTTATGGAAGCGAAAACAGCAGGACTCACGGGTAGAGATGTGTGGCAGAAATATCCTGCGGACATGCTCCTCGCGAGGGCAACCACACGCATGGCTAAAGCCGTGTTCTCTGATGTGATTCACGGACTGGTGTCCACTGAGGAAGCCGAAGATATGGCGTACACGCCTTCCTATAGTGCAATGGTTGTTCAGCCACCGAAGGGATTGGAAACGATCACGACCGTGGCTGGTGAGGTTGTTGAGGGTGATGGCGGGATCATTCCTGAGCGTGCCCCACTGGACCCACCGAAACGACCCAAACGAACACCCAGCGCTCGCAGCCTCACGAGTGCCGATGATCTCCCTGCTGACCTTTCTACAGCAGGTGAACCAGCAGAATCTATGGTGGATAGTAGTTCTGCTGATGTAGGGGAGGGAGGTTCCCCGAGAGCAACTGACCCACCTCCCTCCCCACCACCACAAGAAACACCACCGCCCGATGATGACCCGGTTGAGATCATTGAAGAAGTGTTGGATGCGGTCGAAATGATCACCCCAAAACAACTCCAGAAACTCCATATTGTTTTGAAAGAAACAGGATGGTGGAATCAAGAATCGAGGGAGAAAGGTTTGCAGTTCTATTGCGATGTGACAGGCCGTGACGACATCACTTCATCGAAGGATCTGACCAAACATGAGGCCAGTCAAGTGATTGATCTTCTCCAGCAGGGGCTAGAAATCGAGGATCAAGAATGAACGAACTACAAGAACAATCACTTCGCAAAATGTGTCAGCGAATGAACTGGGTAATGGTGACAACGTGTATTCCCGACCAGGGACCACCTGGAGGGAATGCAAAGCCTGCAAGTGGGCGTATCGAGCCCCTCGCAGCATTACTGCCAAACACTACACGCCAGGAGGTGTGTAGTGATCTACGAAACGAGTTGTGAAACACGCGCCTTGGTGACCCCGAGGATCACTGCTGTATCGGTCATGGACACACCACTATCAGTGAGTTCGCGTACAGCATCCTTCATGCGTTTGGCGGCGTTTCTGGTGGCTTCTTGGGCGAGCTCTGTGTCTGTTTTTGCTTCTAAGACTTCATCGAATATTCCACCATGTTCGGGAACAATGGTGATCTCCCAGCTGGTGTGGTCAACATCAGGGTCAACGGTGTCGAGGTATTCACGGACTTGTTGTTTGGCTTTCGCTAGGGAGCGCACTTGGGTGATTCCACCGGTGTCGAGTTCGAGTTCCCACCCTAGTTTCCAGGGTGTAGCGGTGACGGTGATCATTAGTTTTCCTTTGCTTTTTGGATGGCGTTCAGGGCTTGACGGGTCACCCCTGGTGAGCATTCAGTGTCGCGAACCAGGACAGCCCTGGCATTGTTTGGGCCTGTCCATATTTCGTGATCTCCTCTACCTGGTCGTGACTGGAAGCCAGCTTTCCGTAGCAGTTGCGCTAGTTTCAGGTATTTCATTGGCTTCGTCATATGAGAAGCATACCCCACCTAAACATAAAAGTCAACCCCATCTAAACCAAGCATAGCAAGAAAACATAAGCCCATACACACAGCACAAGGAGAGAACGGATAACATGCTCACCCCAACCAAAGCATCAATCCTCTACAAAGACCTCACCACTGTGCTCACCTACTGGGATGCTCTCGACCATATTGACGCAAGCATTCGCACAACCACCCATCCAGGCATCCGCTCAACCACAGTCCACTCCCGAGCACTCGCGGACCTCGAAACACTCGGATACGACACACAAATACACCGACTCACTCGTGGAGTTATCATCCCCTGGGAAGGCTGGACAGCACACCAACTATGGACCATGTGGGAACACGATCAAGGACCAAAACCCATCATTCCCGACAATGAACAAGACGACCAAATCATGGACACCACCATGTGGCGGATCCGGTTCATTCTCGCCAACTATGACACAGCTGTCACACACCCCAATATTGACCAATACAGGGACACGATCACCCGTGACGTCGGAATGATTCACCAGTTACGCAAAACAGGTCGCATACCACCAGTAGGTGAATCATGAAAGGCGGTGTGTGGGATTATCCACACTACTTCCAATACTATCTATCAGACAATATTCCTGGTGACATCGCTAGTGAGAAAGCACTCGCTGGACTTCTCCTATTTTCTGCACCACAAATAGTTGTTGACGCGGTCAAAACAACGACACCCGAAGATTATCAAGACCCCAGTACACGCGACATTATTACCGAATGCCTCAACGCAATAACCAATGGTTACACCATCGACCCAGTGAGCATACGTGCACGACTCGACAAGGATATGCCACGCCCAGGTGGTTGGGGAAACCCCCTCATGCAAGCCATTACAGCCGCCTCTTTCGCTATCCCAGCAGTCGCGCCACACTACGCCAAGATCATTAAAGAAACAGCCTCCAGGAGACGCAGAATCGCCCAAGCATGCCACATACTCGATGAAGAACTCAACCAGCAGGACAACCCATGACCGAACAAGAATTCTGGGCTGCACGCCCCATCCTCACCTTCATCCGTGAAGAATCACTCGCACGCATGGCCCCACCCTGGGGAGTCCTCGGTGTCACCATCGCCAAAACCATAGCCAACACACCACCCACCGTTGTTATCACCGGTGGAATAGGTGCACCAGCCTCCCTCAACTCCATCATCACCCTCGTGTCACCATCATCCGGTGGGAAAGGCATCTCCATCTCCACTGCGGAACACATTTTCCAATGGGACAACGACACCAATGTTTACAGTATCGGCACCGGTGAAGGAATCGTTGCCACCTACGCTAAACCCAACCCGAAACCCAGTGACGATAACCCTGCGCCAATCCTGTGGGAACGCACCCAAGCAATCTTCAACATCAACGAAATCGATACACTCACCGCACAATCAGCACGCCAAGGTGCCACCATCATGCCCACCATACGCTCAGCATGGTCCGGTGAACTCCTCGGCTCCACCATCGCCGACCGCACAAGACGATGCCTACTCCCACCACACTCCTACCGGGCCGTGTTCATTATCGGTGCCCAACCCACCAGGTCAGCAACCTATCTCCAAGGAAAAGAAGCCGACGGGGGAACACCACAACGCTTCCTGTGGCTACCCTCCTATGATCTAGCGATCACAGAAACCCAGACAGATCCCGATAATCGGCCACTTATGCAACTCCACAGTCCAGAATGGTCCCGGTTCATTGACGATAATCCACAAGACAAACACGGCAACACCATCATGAGTGTTTGTGCACAAGCAAAGAAAGACATGAAAACTGAACGGGTCAAAGCACAACGTGGGCTCATTCACCCACTTGATGGTCACAAAATGCTTGTGCGGTTGAAAACGGCTGCTGCACTTGCTCTCATGGAGGCACGCACAAAAGTCAACGATGAAGACTGGGCACTCTCAGGAGTGATCATCAACAAAAGTACAGAAACCAGGCAACACTGCCTTGATTCCATGGTCCTCCAGCGCAAACAGAAAGCTGAAGAAGATGCACAAATCACCGATGAGTATGTGAGATATAAGGCCAAGATCGCTCGGCAGCGTGTGGAGAAAATAATTCTTGCGAAGCTGAAAAGTCGTGGGGGATCCATGACCAGGAGTGAGCTTAACAGGGCTATTGCTGGTCGTGATAAGAAGAGCGGAGCCTACGAGGAAGCCATATACCGGCTTCACAGGGTGGCTAGAATCACGACAGACGAGACTGAGAAGGGTGAAGTTTTCACGCTCCTCGATGATATAGAAATCTAACTATAGGACCGGTTTGTCCTATCTCTAGTATGTGAGTATTTATGATTTCACAAGGTAGGACATTTGGATGTCCTACCCGTCCTACTCGACCTAATTATTGAAATCTCGAATTATAAGAGATATACTGCCTGACAAGGTATTATATATACAAACAAATATATCTTGTATATAGAGTATTATATTATATAGAGATAGTGTATATTTATATAACCCCTTGAAATCAAGCATTAGGACGAGTAGGACAACGAAATCATACAGAATAGGACGAAACACGTCCTTAAACCAACTACCACAATTCCGACACGCCAAAAACAAACACTTGACACAAAAGTTATCCACAGGCATACTTGACACCAGTCGGCAATGCTAGCGCCCAAAAACAAGCACCAACACAATCACTCCCTCAACCCGTGCCCCCACCGACCACGACCAGGACGAGAAACAACCCAAGCATCAATCGTCTCCCTCCTCCAACCACGAGCCCGACCAATACGAGCATCAGCCTCAGGAAGTCTCTGAGACGCAAGACCACCAGTAGTCAACCCCAACAACTCAGCAACCTCAGTCAAACTCAAAAACACCTCAGTCATGATGAGACTCCATCGAAACAATCTCCACAGCAACAAACCCCAACACACCAGCAGTCAAAGCACTCAACCCACCAAGCAAACTCCCAGCATGAACAGCCAAAGCACACGCAGAAAACGCAAACGACAACGACAACCACTTGAACACATGTCCAATACTTTCCTTCATGATAATTCAACAAGAATCTGGTAACCTAGTGAGAGACGCCGGGCCAGTCACCACCAGCCCGACATCTACCCACACTGTCAGCCTCTTGGCTTACGGAAGATGATTACAGCTAGGGCAATTGCTGCGATAATCATGCTTGCGATGGAGCTAAGCTGGCTGAGCAGTTCGATTACTTTCATCTTGCTTCCTCCTTTCTCTTGGATACATGATAAGTATAGCATGGCTATGCTATATAAATCAACTCAAAACATGATCTGACAAGCAGAAATACAAACACAATGAGCAAACAAACCTCCTGGTCAGGCAATAGAACGGCATTCCCCACCACACTCAGAAAACAAATCCTCTACCGCGACCAGCGATGCCAACACTGCGGATACGCCGAAGCCACTATAGCTGACCACATCATTCCCTACACCGAATGCATCCGACAAGGCATCAACCCACACACCCTCGACAACGGACAAGGACTCTGCAAACCCTGCCACGACACCAAAACCCAATACGAAATCCGAGCAGGAAAAACAAGAATGAAACCCAAAAGAACCTACACCCACCCATCCGACATACCAGCTACCTAGCATCACAAGAACGAGGGGCCCAGGGGTAACCCCCCCGGCCGGGTTGGAAGGTCAGACGGAAAGCATAGGGCGGAAGAATCCGTGCAAAACGTGGTCTGTCTGGTCAGGGTGTTCATGTGTTTGTGGAAGCGGATGAGGGGACTGGTTATCGACGAGGAAACGTTGAACGTTACACGAGGGCTCGCTTCATTACGATGACAGGGAATAGATTTCAGATGAGAGGGTGACTATGCCTGTGACTGGTAGGAAACCTAAACCTCAAGGGCAAGCGGTGACACGTCACAAGCCTGTTCATGAGTGGGTGGAGGTTGTGAATGTTCCGTTTGCTGGCAGGCCGCTACCGGAGTGTCGTCCTGGTGGGTTTTCATGGCCGTTGCCGACCCTGAAATGGTGGGAAACTGTTTCAACGATGCCTCACTGTTGCTTGTGGTCGGATTCTGATTGGTGTTTCGCTGAGCACACAGCAAGGTTGGTGGCATTGTTTGATGAGGGCGCTTCGAGGTTAGCGACAGAGATACGTAATCGTGAACGTGTGTTGGGTACGACCGTTGAGTTTCGGCGTGACATCAGGATCAGATATGTGGATGAGGCTCCAGTTGTGGAGTCAGAGAATGTGGTGAGTTTGGAATCGTACCGGGACTTGTAGTGATTGGAGCAGATCGATGAGCACATCTGATCTGCTTCTTCCGGGGTATTGGATTGATAAGGCTAGTGGCGCGTGGTGTTCGGTTCCGTGGCCGGTGGGGGATGAGAAGAAGTCGAAGGATGCGCGTCACCTGTTGGCTTCTATGAGTTTAGGTCCAGCGATTATTGATTGGGCTGAGGGTCGTACAGATGAACCGGGGTTGATTCACCCTATTTCTGGTCGGCGTTGGGTGTTCACGCCTGGGCAGAAGCGTTTCCTGGTGTTGTGGTATTTGGTGAATGAAGAGGGGCGGTTTGTGTACCGCTCTGGTGTGAAACGTGGTAGTAAAGGATCAGGAAAAGATCCGATGGCGGGAGCTTTGGCGAATGCTGAATTGTGTGGGCCTGTGGAGTTTGCTGGTTTCGTGGGTGGTCGCCCAGTTGGTGTGCGTCGTGGTTTGCCACTGGTGCAGATCGCATCGAATAGTGAGGAGCAGTCGAAGGATCTTCTGCGGGTTGCGAATGCGATGTGGTCGAAAGCAGCTCGTGAATTTTATGGTTTGGATGTTGGCGCTACCCGCACAGTTGTGAAAGACACTGGTGGACGGTTCGAGGTAACAACCGCATCGGAAGCGAGTTCGGAGGGTGACCCGGTGACAGCAGGGATCATGAACGAATCGCATCATATGACTGAATCCTCTGGTGGGAAGAAATTGGCAGCTGTCGCTCGACGTAATGCTGCGAAGTCACCTTCACAGATTCAAGCAAGGGTGATTGAGTTCACGAATGCTCACATGCCGGGAATGGGTTCTGTAGCTGAGGATTCGTTTGAGGCATGGCAGAAACAACAGGCTTTGGGATACCCGGGGGCGCTGGATATTCTTTATGATTCGATTGAAGCCCCACCAGACACTGATGTGTTAACAGCCAAAGGGCGCATGAGGGGTTTGAAGGCAGCGTACATGGATGCTCCGTGGGCTGATCTTCCTCGATTGTCGGATGAGATGCTGGATCCTCGCACTTCTGTGGCTGATGCGATCAGGTACTACTTGAATGGGTTGGCCACAGAGGAGGATGCGTGGGTTGATGCTGCCAAGTTTGATGCGTTAGCTAGTCAATTCTTGATCGAAGATGATACACCTGTTGCGTTGTTTCTGGATTGCTCTAAATCTGAGGATGCGACAGCGTTGATTGGTTGCACTCTGGATTACCGAGTGTTCGAGGTGGGTGTATGGGAGCGCCCGAAGGGCCCACGGGGAATGGGTTGGCTTGTTCCACGTGAGGATGTGGATTCAGCGGTGAGGGATGCTCTCAACCGTTACAAGGTGCAATGGTTCGGTATTGATCCTGGCCCTGCAAAGGACGGTGACGACGAGGCTTTGTATTGGGCGTACATGATCGATGGGTTGGCCCGTGACTATCGTGACAGTCTGCCTTTGTGGGCTTCTCCTGGGGTGGGTGGTTCACCAGTGTTGTTTGATATGAGGCATTCCACATCTGGTTCACGTAAACGAAACTTTGATTTCACGAAAACAGCTGAGCTCCTCCAATCATGGATTGATCAAGAGGGAGAATCGTCTCCGTTGCGATGGGATGGTTCACCAACATTGCGCCGCCATGTTCATAATGCGAAAGCAAGACCTAACCTGTACGGTACATCACTGGGGAAGGTAACAAGGGACTCCTCAAAGACTGTGGATGCCGCGACATCAATGGTGGGGGCCGTGATGGGTGCCAGGCTTGCTGGTATAGCGAAAACCAAGACAGATGCACCGAAATATGCGCCAGGGCAAGGGCGAATGGGTTACACCACTACTATGCCTACTGAGCGTCGGGGTGGGGAAGCTGAGAGTATCCAGCAAGCCACCAGAGACTTTTCACCTCGATTGAAGAAAGGAGGCTCCTGATGGGATTATCGAGTGAAGAACACGGGCTGATAGCCCAGATGGAGTCTCAACTCTCCAAATATGTGAAGAAGAACAAACAGAAAACGACCTACTATGAGGGTGATGCGAAACCACATAACGTGGGTTTCAGTGTCCCACCCTTGATGAGGGACCAGGCACCCAGAATGGGGTGGGCTGGCACTATCGTGGATGCCCTCGAGGAACGTATTCAACTGTTGGGATGGCATGATCCTTCCGGTGAACTTGGTTTGGATGCAGTGTTCAACCAGAATCTGTTGGAGGTTGAATCCGGGTTGATTCACTTGGATTCGCTCATGTACGGGATTGGGTTCGTAAAAATCGGTGTTGGTGGTGAGGGCGAACCAGATCCACTGGTCACCATGGAATCAGCAATGCACACGACAGGGATCATGGATCATCGAACACGCCTACTCTCATCTGCGATCACTCTTGATCCCATAGAGAAAGGCAGTGACCAAACCGGTGCACTGTATCTCAAAAATGCCACTGTCAGGATCGTGAAACGCGACCATGATTGGGTGGAAGAATCTAGGGATACCCATCATCTGGGGCGGATCCCTGTTGTAGCACTACCAAACCGCACTTCAGCATCAGTGATCGGTGGGCATTCAGAAATCAGTGCACCAGTACGTGACCTCGTTGATGAAGCCTCACGGGTACTGCTGGCCATGGCTGTCAACCGCGAATTCTTCTCGATGCCACAACGCCTAGTTTTGGGTGTGAAACCCGAGGACATTGATGGTTGGCAGGCTGTCATGAGCTCGTTCTTCACTATTGAACCCGATGCTAAAGGTGCACTCCCACAAGTTGTCGACTTGAAACAGGTCAGCCCTGGACCACACATTGACCAGTTGAAAGCACTCGCATCACAATTGGCAACAGTCACGGGTGTACCGGATGCGTATTTCGGGGTCACACCCACCGCGAACCCGTCGAGTGCTGATGCTATTCGCGCCTCAGAGGTGCGGTTGATTAAGAAAGCTGAGCGCCGCTGTCAAATGTTTGGCCGGGGATGGTTGGAAGTAGCTCGACTCGCTGTGCTGTTCGCTAAAGGCGCGGTTCCTGAAGAGTTCGCTGATGTTTCCGTCTGGTGGGCTGACCCAGCAACACCAACACAGGCAGCTCGTGCTGATGAGGTAGCGAAACTCGTTGGTGCAGGGATTCTTCCACCACGCTCTGAGGAAACATATTCGAGGATTAATTTGACCAGGGCTCAGCAAGATCAGGTCGAAGCGGATTGGGAACGGGCAAAGAATTTCGGTGACATGCTCGGTGATGTGATCGACCATGAGGCCCCCCCCAACAGCCCGGTAGCAGTATCGGATGAGCAGGTTGAAGAAGCAATAAAAGACAAAGCTAACGCTCTTGGTGTGCTGATCAGGGCTGGTGTTGATCCTCGTGAGGCAGCAGACAGGGTCGGGTTACCAGGTTTGGTGTTCAGTCACGGTTTGATGCCGACCACACTGAAACGTACAGATGAGTGAGGAACTATGGCTGTGACACTGAAAGGTCGTGAACTGACCACACGCCATAGGAAAACCCAGAATCTTCTCGCAGCTCATGTTTCTCAAACCGCGTTCAACCGATTGTCAATGATTGACCCCAAGGATATTAGGGGCACGATCACACCATGGGTGGAGGACATGGTCAAACTGTCCTTGTTAACCTATCAGCAGGGCACACAGCAAGCACAGCGCTATGTGACAGGGTTCCGGGAAGCCGAATGGGGCTCCAGCGTTCGTGGATTACCTGTCGTCTTACCCAAGTATGATCCGAAACAAGCAGTCAATGATGTGATTTGGGCACCGCGCTTAGCGCAGAAAGCCATCAACTATGGTGTCTCACCCACGGAAGCATGGATGGAAGCATCAGCGCATTTGATGGGATCAGTGTGGTGCAAAGCACTCGAACCGGGCCGTGACACGATACGACTATCAGCCGAGGCCTCAGGATCATCGTGGAGGCGTGTCACCCAGGGGAACCCGTGTGCATGGTGTGCGATGCTGGTCACTCGTGGGCCAGTGTATTCCTCGATGGATACTGCGTTGAAACCGCAGAGTCGTAGAGCAACAGGGGATCATAGAATCCACCCTGACAAGTATCACAATTTTTGTGGATGTACGGTGGAAGAGTTCCGTGGTGATTGGGGTGATTGGGTTCCCACAGCGCAGGAGCAGAAATACATTGATGCTTATGATCAGGCGTGGACTCCTGGTGCTACTGGCAAAGAGGTTGCTCAGCGGATGCGCGCCAGTGGATCAGGATTATTCCATGACTCTCCGACACCACAGACACAGGCTGGTGGTGCTAGTGGTGGATCAGGTGGAGGGAGACCTCCTACTGTTCTTGGTGGGGTAGACGACAATCCTGCATGGAGATTCAATCCAGGACCAGATGGGGATGAAGATTGGCCTAAGGCCATTCCATATGTGCATGATGGAAAACTCGGAAGAGTCAAAGACGCGAAACAACCGCCATCCTGGGATGTGATTAAGACACGGATTCAGCATCCCAACGACAAGCAACAGGTGAAAAGATGGGATGCCGTTGAGAGCGCTACAGCAGCTTGGATGGAACTGATCGGGATCGATCTTGTTCCTGTGATGCGAAGCGAAGAACTCTCGCTACCAGATTCAGCAGATCAGGTTAAAGAGAAGCCGTGGGAATTCAAGAATAATTCGTCACTGAATCCTGTCACGCTCGAGAGACATGTGTTGAAGGGAATTGAACAGTCATCTCAAATCGTGTTTGCCCGTGTTGATGGTTCAGTGATCGTCGGAATGACGGAAACGCAGGCGCGAGAACTCATGTCGTATATACTTGGGCTAGCTGGAGAACACTTTGACCATGTGATTATCGTTCTTGATGGAGGTGACTACCTTGACTACCAGAGTAGATGATCAGATCATCTTTGTTGGGCGTGGGGTTTCACGTTCTGATGTTGAGCGCGCTGTGAATAGCGCTGGGATTATCGGTCAGGTTTCAATTTTCGAGTCTGAGGATGAATTCCCTCTAAGCGTGGCATTGTTTTTCCCGAATGACTTTGATCGCATCGTCGATCATTTCAAAGAGATGCTTCCTGCCGATATTTCCACCATGGAAGAATTGGAAGCTATCTACGCATAGTTAGACACCTAGGTTTTCGCCTTTTCTTGTGGCGTTGTGACAAGGAACACATTTAACACCTTGCCCTGAGGGTTAACAGGAGGAACACATATGAGTACAGAAGACAAGTCTGCCCAAACGCAGTCAACCGAAACGACCAAGACACTAGAGGATCTTCCTGTGGAGTCTGAAAAGAAGTTCAGTCAAGAGGATTTGAACAGGATTCTCGCTGATCGTCTCAGGCCGTTGAAGGAGAAAGCCGAAGCATACGACAAGGCCCAAGAGGAAGCCAAAAGCGAGGCTCAGCGTGAGCAGGAGGCTCGCGTGAAAGCTGAGGCTAGGGTTGTTGAGCTGGAAGCTGTGGAGGCCCGCAGAAAAGCGGGTGATGATGCAAAACTTCCCGCGTCGTTTGCTGGTTTGATTACTGGGTCGACCGCTGAGGAGATCGCTTCCTCGGTTGAACAGGTGCAAGCCGCCTACCTGGAGGCAACCAAGGCAACTGAGAATGGGAAAACCAAGCCACAACCAGACCCATCGCAGGGTCAGGGATTGGGTGTCACACAGGTGACTGATTCGGTGGCGCAGGCTCGGACAATGTATTCACAGAAATTCAAGAAATCCTAACAACGAAAGGAAAGACCATGACTGATCTATCGATCAAGACTACGGTCACCGAGGGCCAAGGCGACTACCGTTGGCTCCGTACACGGCACGCAGACGACAACACTGTCTCTGTAACAGTGCCATACACCCTGCTTGATGCAGGAACACATTACGACGACAAGGGTGTGATCCCCTCAGGGTTGCCCCTTGGTAAGGTCACAGGAGCCCAAGAATGGGGCCCCTATGACCCAGATGCTGATGATGGTCGACAGCATTTGGCAGGATTCCTGCTTGATCCTGTCGCGTTACAAGCTGATTTCGCTGGAGTATCCACAAAGGTACTCCATGTGGCGATGGTCGTCCACGGGATCATTGACCCCAGTTTCGTGCCAGGAAATCCCACACTCGACAACACCACTCCCACCACGGGACAGTTTGTGTTCTTCGATGTGGACTATGTTGGAAGTGAGGGCTAATCATGACGCTCATGAATACTCAATACAAGACACCTGTCGAATTAACAGGTGCAGCACAAGCTGCCGCTTCGGCGTTTGCTGACTCGATGCCATTGACACGGTGGTTCACACCTAATCAGAATCCAACGTTGAACTATGAGTTCGATGTGAACCAATTGACTGGTGTGGATGTTGCCACCTATCGTGCATTCGATACACCAGCACCGTATGGGAAGATCGGACCATCAGCGACCATGTCTGGCCAGTTGCCACCGATCTCTCGGAAGGTCCCTATTGGTGAATACACACAATTGAAGTTCGCTGGGCAAATGAACATGATGGGTGACAAGCTCGTTGATTATGCCGCGAAACTCGGTGTGGGTGTTGAAGCTCGCCTGGAGATCGCCCGGGTGCAAGCCGTCACCGAGGGCAAGGTTATTCTGGCTGAGAATGGGATCTCTGCGGAGATTGATTTCGGTCGTGACACTGGACTGACACTCCCACCACTAGCAGGTGCGAACATGTGGACTGATCCAGATTCCAAACCTATTGATCAACTCCTTGAATGGATCGAATTGGTTAAGGTCGCTTCACGTGGTGCCATGCCCACAGCGATCATGATGAGCATTGCTGTCATGAATGCAGCGGCAACGAACCAACAAATGATCGAGTTCGCTATGGGGCGTAACACGGATCTCCCTGGGCGGATCTCCACTGAACAGGTAAAGGTAGTGTTGGCTGGTTATTGTGGATTAACTGAAGCGATTGTCGCTGATGAACCATATTCGACCTATGATTTCGGTCAACCAGTATGGCCACAAGACACTATCGTGCTGCTCCCGCCTGCTGGTGTGCTACCGCTTGCTGGGCAAGGCTTAGGTACGACTGAATATGGTGTGACAGCTGAGGCGATCCAAGATGAGTACGGGATCCCTGCAGGGGAACGTTCAGGTATTTTCTCTGGCGCGTTTGATCGTCATGATCCTGAAGGGCTGGATGTATTGGTTTCTGCTGTGGCATTGCCTGTGATGCAGAAAGCAAACACGACACTCTCAGCGAAGGTCATCCCTGCTAGTTAATGATCGTGGTGAAGGGTCGGGTTGGTTATGAGACTCCCGGCCCTTTGCCATACCTGGAGGTGAATCATGATGGTCTTAACCCCTAATGATCTACGACCGCTCATCCCTGATTTGGATGAGGAAGCCACACGGATCCGTATTGATGATGCACTTGCTGAGGCGAGTCTTGTTGCACCCTGTTTGGAAGACTTGTCCAAACTCTCACCGACACAGTTACGCCAATTGAAAGCGGTGCTCAGAGCAGTTGTGTTGAGATGGACTGCAGCGGGTGCAGCAGGGAACGTTACGACACAATCAGGAACAGCAGGGCCCTACCATGAGTCCGTTACAGTGGACAACACTCAAGAGCGGCGTGGAATGTTTTGGCCCTCAGAGATCACAATGCTGGAAGCGATCTGTAAAAACGCTCGACGCTCAGGAACCGTAGATGTCACCAGAGGACTCTCCTTATCAAGACGTGACATTGAACTCGGTAGGTTCCGATGACAGTGCTACCTTTCCCCAAACCTCACCAGGTGAAATGCCAGGCATATATACCTGGTAAGGATACCCACCAGTCAAACGTTGACCGATGGGATGAACCCCAAATTGTGATGGTGCACGGTTGGGCACCCACATCATCACGACAGAACGTGAAACCAGTAGATGGTCGGCGAGCTGTCGAACTGGAACTCGATTTGTTCACACCTATCGGTACACCGAATGGTCCACGGTGGAAATGGATCATGAAAGGTGAAGTATTCGAACAGATCGGTGAAGCAGAAGATTTCAGCACCGGCCCTTGGGAACGAGAAGGCGGATTGAGAATCAACTTGAGGAGAACCAGTGGTTAGTGGTGGCCGTACCCGTATCGGTGGTGGTGACTATATTCAGTGGGAACTTGATTGGGCTGCACGACAAATTGATGCTGTAGGTGCTGTCGATGCGCTTGCACAAAACATCGCATCCTCATGTGGGGTTGGTTACCAAGCAAAATCTGCAACAACCATTCCAGACCCGAAAGGTGGCCGACGTGCCGCTGCCATGGTATGGCCAGATATGGAAACTATGCGCAGGGAACGAAGAACACGCCGATTAGCAAGTTTCGCTGAAGGGAGACGCTAATGTGGGCCGACGTTGAAGAACTCACCATCAACTATCTGTTAAACAGTGACATTGATGTGCCAGTCCTGAGCATGATTCCAGCACCAGAAGATTTACCTCAACGTTTCATTCGCATTCAACAAGTAGGTAGTGAACGGAGAACTCTCGTACACCGCCGGGACATGATCAGTGTCGAATGCTGGTCACAGCTAGGAAAAGCTGATGCGAAAACCCTCTCCGAGACTGTATACCAAATATTGGATAACTGGGAGAAAGTACCTGATTTTGGCGGGTGGCCCGCCGGGCCTCGCTTTGAGGCAGATGACGAAACAGGAACACCACTATATGAAATGCGGTGCATTGTTTCTCATCGGACTGATTAAGAAAAGGAGATGATTCATGATTCTCAAGCATCCCATCACCGGGATTGAACATGAAATACCTGACCAGGCTGCCCCCAAGTGGATAGCTCAGGGATGGATAGGTGCAGGTGGTATGCCACCAGTGAAAGAAAAAACACGAAGGGCACCATCAAAACCAGCCCCTCACGTAGTTGAGGAAGCTGAACCTATCGATAAAGAAAACAACGATGAAGGAGGCGCACTATGAGTGCAACACCCAACAAGAACAATGTGATGGCTGGCAAGCCGAAGATTAACGGAGCGGTGTTTCGTGCACCACTGGGCACACCATATCCAATAGATGCCAGAACAGAACTGTCAGAAGAGTTCGTCCATTTGGGCTATGTGTCCAGTGATGGATGGAGTCGACAAATCAGTAAAGCATACTCAGAAATTAACGCATGGGGTGGAGATCAAGTAAAGAAGTCACGCACCGAACATAGCGTGAGTTTCAACCTGTCCCTGATCGAAACCCTCGATGCTGATACACAAACAGCCAAATGGGGTGAAGCGGCGATAACTCGCACTGAAGCCACAGAAGACCACGGAAACCTGGTCACGATCTCTTATTCTGGTGAAGACACAGAATCAGCGATGTGGATTTTCGACATGAACGATGAAGGCCGTCTGCGTCGCACAGTGTTCTTCTCTGCACTGGACACAACAGAGTCCTTTGAAGAAACCTACAGTGACGAGGATGTGATCGCACTACCATTCGAAATGAGCGCATATAAAGATCCTGACACGGGATTGTTCTTCATCGATTATCTCGACGATGGTCAAATAGATAAAGAACCAACAGGGTAAGAAAAACTAACACAGGCTCGACCTGCCGTACTGGTGTACGGCAGGTCGTGTCTTGAAAGAAAATGGAGGTTCCTCACGTGGAGGACATGGAAACACAGGCTATTGAAACAACAATAGTCACCACTGAACAACAAACCAGTGCAATGCCCGAACCAGTACACGAAGTCACACAGGTGGCAAGACCAGTCCCACAAGATTATCAACACAAGAAATCTGGTAAGACTCTCGAGGATGGTCGTACACAAGTGGAAGCACGAGGACGTACCTGGATTATTGAACCGGATGCTTTAGACGATGTTGAGCTTTATGAATTGTTAGACAAGTTCGGTGAACAAGGGCAAGGGGCCATGGTCCCTAAAGCATTGCGCGGTTTCCTTGGTGAAAAGCAGAAACAAGAAGCTTACGAAATCATTCGCAACAAGAAGACAGGGCGCATTTCGTTTAATGCTGTTGGGGAATTCCTCGAAGAACTCTTGAACGAGATCAACCCAAACTAATCCTGCTCCTGGTTTTACTCCACCAACACCGGGGGCAACTCACCGCTGATTTTCAGCGCTATTATCATGGGCTACCACGCCAACTCATTTCACAAGGAGTCAGTGTCAGCGAAATAGCTGACATGGCGCGTTGGCTTCCACGAGACTCGGCTTCCATGCTGAGTATCGCACCACCAACAGAATACGATCTGTGGACGGATCCGCGACTAGGTGGTGGTGTGGGTGTGATGCTCGCTGCACACACGTTTGATGCGTTAAATATTGCGAATTGGCAACGTACCGGGAAGAACCGAAACCGACCTAAACCCGTTCGTATACCGAAAACACCTTCAGCTACGGAACATTACACGCGAGAAGACATTGACAATTTTGATTCTTGGTATGTCAAACAAGCTGGAGGTCAACAACTCCACTAACAGAAAGGCAGGTGGTGGATATGGCTAGTCAACTGGGCACCGCCTACCTGACCGTCGTGGCACGCACTGACAAGATTGCACCACAGATTACTAAATCAATGGGTGGAGCTGGAGCAGTAGCTGGTAAGCAGAGTGGCTCAATGTTTACTAAAGCATTCAAAGTCATGGCCGCTGGTGCAGCTGCATTGGGTGTGGGAAAACTCATCGGGAAAACTATTTCCATGGGTATGACACGGGCCATGAGTATTGAGAATGCTGAAAAGAAACTCAAGGGTTTGGGCCATTCAGCAGCAGATGTAGAAAAGATTATGGCCAGTGCCATGGCATCAGTGAAAGGCACTGCATACGGGTATGGTGATGCTGCTTCTGTGGCAGCGATGATGGCAGCATCGTCTGTTGCTACTGGTACTGCTATGACTCACACGTTGAAAACTATCACGTCTGTGGCTGCTGTCTCTGGGCGATCCTTGACAGATATTGGCAATATTTTCTCTTCTGTGGCAGCGAAAGGAAAAATGCAGGGAGATGACATGCTGCAGCTGATGTCATCGGGTATTCCCGTGTTGAAGAGTCTCTCAGATCATTTGGGCATTACACAAACAGAGGCTCAAAAATTGGTTTCGGATGGGAAGATCTCTTTCAATGATTTCCGTGATGCTATGAGTAAATCAATGGGTCCGGCTGCTTGGGCTATGGCTGACACGTTCAGTGGTCGACTAATGAATGTGAACGCAGCTTTGGGCCGTTTCGGCCAGAGGCTCATGGAACCAGCAATGAAACTGCTGTCTACTGGTTTTTCTAAAGCAATACCGTTCATTGATCTCATGACAGAGAAAGTTGAACCGCTCAGCAAATCGTTGGCGAACAAGCTACAGCCAGCACTTCGGAATGTTGAAGAAGGTTTCAAAGCGCTCGTGATCGGTAAGACTATATTGAAGTCAAACGAAGATGGGTTGGTTGGTGTAACTCGGCAAGCAACACCTTTGCAGAATGCCATGTTCAAGTTGCGTGACATTTTTGGCAATGTTGGAACCATCCTTAAGAACGTTTTTGCTTCGCTTCGCGACGTTGGAAAATCTTTCGGGAAAATGGCGCTCAGTGTTCTCCCACCGCTGGTTGAGATCTTTGGCAGATTAGCGGACCTTCTAGCTAAAAATCCGAAATTGGTTGAACTAGCAGTGAAGGCATTTATTGGGTTCAAGGTAACCAAGGGTGTGATCGGTGGTCTCACGAGTGGTCTTGATAAAGCCACCTCGGCTCTGACAGGGATGAAGAAAGCGATCAACACTGGATTTGGGCTAGCCGACTTGGGGAAGAACTTTGGCAGTTTCATTGGTGAATTAAAGAAGGTTCCTAAAATTGCCGGTAAGGGCAAAGGGGCACTGGATGGGTTGTTGAAATTTCCGAAAGTCCATCCAGTTGTTACGGGTATTGCAGCTGTTGGTGCAGGGCTTGGATTGTTTTTTACGAAAACGAAGACTGGTCAGAAAATCTGGGAGAAGTTCACTGGTTATTTGGGTCGTGCTTGGGATGGTCTCAAATCGAAAGCCTCACAAGTCTTTTCGGGGATTAAACAAACCATTACTAGTGCTCTTGGTGGAGCATTCACTACTGCTCGTACCATTCTGGGGAAAGTCACTAGCGCTCTTGGCGCGTTCTTCACACATGTATGGAGTGTCGTGGTGAAAGTCTGGGATGCCATCAAAGCAGTCTTTGGCGCTATCGTAGGGTTCTTTAAAGGTCTTGTGGACGGAATCAAAGCATCAGGAGTGTTTAGTTTCCTGAAATCTGGTGCTGGTGACACGGGTAGTGTTTTCAAGACTTTGGGGGATGTTGTCAAGAAGGTCGCCAGTGGCATTGTCCCGGTGCTCAAAGTGATCTTCGGTATCATCAAAGTAGCAATAGGAGCTATCGTCACGGTATTTAAAGTAGTGTTCACTGTCATCAAAAAGGTTGCAGAGTTCCTCGCGCCGTTCTTTACAATCGCAGGCAAAGTGATCGGGTTCTTGGTCGGGACAGTGATTAAGGCTGCAATCGCTGGTATCGGCACTGTTTTCAAAGTAGTGTGGAACATTGTTAAGATCGTGGCAGGAATACTGGTTCCTGTTTTCAAGACAATCTGGGGTTTGATCACCAGTATTTGGAGCGTGATCAAGGCAGTGTTCACAACCATTGTTGGATTCTTTGTGGGGATCTGGGAGAAAACAGAGGGTGTTAGGTCACTCATTGCTGGGTTCTTTGAAACAGTGTGGGGAATAATCCAGACAGCATGGGGAATTCTCTCACCAATTTTTGAAGGCATATGGAATGTGCTGTCTGGAATTTGGGGTGTTATCAAATCGATTTGGGATGCTGTCGTTGGATTTTTCAAAGGCATCGGTGACTTCTTTGGGGGAGTGAAAGACGGTATTGAATCCTCTGGGATCGGTGGAATTCTGGAAGGAGTCTGGGGTTTTATCTCTGGCATTTGGGAGGGTGTGAGGGGTTTCTTTGGTGCCATTGGTGATTTCTTTGGTGGCGTGTTGGAGACTGCTGGAAATATTTGGAATGGCATTACTGACACGATTGGTGGTGCATGGGATTGGCTTAGCTCTAAGGCTGGAGATATTTGGGGTGGGATTAAGGGTGTTGTTGGTGGAGCGTGGGATTGGTTGAGTGAGAAAGCTGGTGGTTTGTGGGGTGGCATTACTGACACGATTGGTGGTGCATGGGAGGGTCTCAAATCTAGTGCTTCATCGATTTGGGGGAATATCTCCGATACTGTTGGTGGAGCGTGGGATTGGTTGAGTGAGAAAGCTGGTGGCTTGTGGAATGGGATTAAGGGGATCTTTTCAAAAGGAGGTAAGGAAGCAACTGACGAAGCTGCGAAAACCATTGAAAGCGTAGCAACAGTGGCCACGGAGGCATCCACAACAGTCACATCAGCTGGTGAAAAATCGAAGTCCCTCATGGGAAAGGCTTGGGATGGGATCAAATCCACAGCCTCCAATGCTTGGGATGGTGTGAAATCCACGATCAGTGGTGCTTGGGACGGAATAACATCCACGGTGTCTGCTTCAGCTGATGGTGTGAAGTCCACTGTAGAAACAGCATGGAATGGGGTCACATCGACAGCATCCACGATCTGGGATGGTGTGAAAACTACGGTGAACACTGCATGGGATGGTGTGAAAGAAACAGCTGGCACAACCTGGGACGGGATCACTTCCACGTTAGGTTCGGCGTGGGACGGGCTCAAAACCAAAGCTGGTGAAACTTGGGATGGTGTGAAAGAAACAGCTGGCACAACCTGGGACGGGATGAAGACAACCGCGAGCACTGCATGGGGTGGGATTACCTCCACATTAGGTGGGCTATGGGGTGGAATCAAGTCAAAAGCAGGCGACACTTGGGATGGGATCAAATCCACAGCCTCCAATGCTTGGGATGGTGTGAAATCCACTGCGAGCACAGCATGGGGTGGAATTAAGTCCACGATTGGTGGTGCATGGGACGGGATCAAATCGAGTGTCGCTAGCTCCATCAACTCAACTGTCGATGCAACTAAGTCCAGTCCAGCAAAGATTACCAGTGCACTATCAGGTTTGTCATCATTGAACTCGAAAGCTAACACATGGTTTGGCGATTTTGATAAAGCAGCAAAAGCGAAACTGCTTCAAACATTGACATACACCAAGACGATCCCAGCATTACTGAAGGCAGCATTCGGCAATCTCGGGTCCATGTTGACTGCATCAGGAAGGTCACTCATGCAAGGCTTCCTGAACGGTATCACAGCCATGACAGGGAGGATCCTAGCCACCGTCAAAAACACCATGTCCCAGGTGCGAAGCTATTTCCCATTCTCACCAGCAAAGAAAGGCCCCTTCAGTGGCAAAGGGTGGGTGCTATATTCCGGTCAAGCTGTGGGTGAAGCATATGCCGAAGGTATCGAACGGCGAACTAGGCTAGCGGTACACAACGCACAGGTGATGATGAGGGACGTTTCAGATGTGTTCAATCCTCGTGGGATGAACGGGAACACTATGAGTGCTAACCTGCAACATCAAGTCGCAGCCTCACTAAGTGTTGAATCCAATCAACCCATTATTCAACCCCTCTCCGAGATCGTGTCAATGCTCCATTCTGGTATTCCAGTGTGGGATGAGGCACTGCAAGCAAAGCTAACGCGACTGGAAGACCAGCAGAGGATGAACAAACTTGTGGAGGCCGCCCATGTCCACTAGGAGAATTACTCGCACAGGGATGACAAGCCCCACAGCGTCTTTTGGGCTTGATGTTGATGTATTGTCCACCAACAAAACAGCGAACAGTCACACACTGCGATTATATAAGCATGCTATACCAGGGACGAGCACATCCTGGTATGGGAATAGTAACGGTACGATTCGTGGGATCGTTGACGGTCAACAACGGCAAGCTACGAATGCTGACGCGAATTTTGGTTCGAGTAGCAATTCGAAATCGAAACAATGGGGACCGTACGATATTACTGTCCCTGGTAGTTCGAATGGTGCAGCTCGCAGTATCGACCTGAGCCTGTATATCAACTATCCAAGTGCAAGTGGTTCAAAATCTGGGACATCCACAGCAAAGATGACCCTCCCATCAACACTGATCGCTCCAGAAGTTCCAACAAACAACCAACTGTCACGAGTAAATGATTCAGCCCTGTCAGCATCGTTCACCCGGCAAGGAGCCTCACACGGGCAAGCAACACAAATCCAAATCTCTACACAAGTCAATGATGGAAACTGGGCAGATCAAGCGTGGATGAACACTGTAGGGTCAACAACGATCTCTGCCGAGCCCAACCGGAAAATCGTTTCCAGGGTTCGATCGAGGAATGATGCTGGAACATCGAATTGGTCTTCAACATCAGCGCCCGTGTGGACAACACCGGGGGCCCCATCGAGTGTTTCTATTGTTCGCCTTCCCGGAAATAGTGTCGGGATTGTTTTCACCCCGACCGTTGCCTACAGTGAGCATCAACATGTGATCAAACATGGGGCCCTCGTGAATGGCAGTGTTGTTTGGGATGATGGGATCCTGGTTGCACTACCTGCAGGTGTGAACGAGTGGTTGGATGAATCACCAGACCCATCTCTAGTCCATGTGTATGGCATTGCTGCTCGCACAATGGACACGAGCCAACTCACCAGTGCCTTTACACCATCAAACCATCTGCAATTATTGGCAGCGCCGAATCCACCGAGTTTCACGAATCTTCCACCTAGTGCACCAGCCTCCAAAGATTTCCATGTCAGGTGGAACCATAATCCTGTGGACACCACTGAGCAAACAGCCTTCGAACTGGAATATTCAGAAAACAGTGGAGCAACATGGTTGTCGACTGGGGGGAAAACATCTTCTGATGTTTCCCAATGGCTGATACCTTCAGGGACCTACCCTGTAGGTACATCGATCATGGTCCGGGTCAGAACATGGGGCATGGCAACAAGCGGAGGATTTGATGGTGAGGGCGGATCAGACTGGTCACAATTCGCTACGGTCACATTTCGTGACACATCTATAGTGACAGTTGATAAACCAGCAGCAGATTCATCGCTTACACGGTCAACCATTGACGTGGGGCTCACCTATCAACAGTCAGAAGGCGCTACACCTATCAGGGCAACGATTGAGCTCTGGGACAAGATAGCGAATGAACTCGTTGAAACACTACTGTCGACAACGTTATCTTCAACGATTCTTGGCACGCGTGCGATCAATGGGCACACCTATGAGCTTCGGGTTTCTGTCCTTGATTCCTTTGGGATGATCACCAGCACTGATCCTGTAGTTTTCACGGTCGAATACACTCCACCAGTAAAAGCAACCGTTGAAGTGAGCTACCTTCGTGAATCAGGGCGAGCGCAGTTAGACATTTCGTTCATTGAAGATAGTGAACGATCATTGCCAGCTTTCATATCGGTGCGACGAGCGATCTTGCCAAGTGTAGAAGCTCGAATCCACCCCATATGGGAAGCAGTCGAAGTGGAAGACATGACCGCGCAATCATGGGATGTGTTCATAGATCAATACAGGGTCGAAACGATAGACCTCACCGGGCTTATTGATACCACTCCAACTATTCATGGCCAGAATCTGTATGAGGTTACTGGTTGGGGTGATGATGGAACCTCGATCACAACCCAAGTGTTACTCACAGTCAGGGAAGACAGGTGGGCATTCGTGTCAAGCGGTGCAACATGGGAAGAATCCATTAGTGTTTACGGGAACCTCACACTTGGGGCAAACCCTGGTCGTCAACAAGATCTTTTCAATGCCGCTGATCGTGAATACCCGATAGGAATGTACGGCCCAGCGAAAAGCTACGCCATTCCAGGCTCAGCAACGATTGTTGACGGTGAAGGTTCCACAGTGAAACAGATCAGTGATTTTCTTCAACACGCCGGGCGAGTATGTTACCGAGATCCAAGCGGGCATCGAATCTTTGGCCAAATCCAAGGGAGCGTATCCTCGTGGAGTAAAGGTTTGGCTACTTTCACCTACACGGTAACACGGACAGGTGAATAACCATGACAGTCGTTTCAGCGAAACAACAGACTATTGTTGATGTTCTCTATGGTGCAAGGAAAGTGTCGTGGCGATGGGAGATCCTGGATCATGATCCAGCAACTGGCATTGATCATCACATTGGTGACTTGTGTGGTGTTGAGAAAGGCGATCTGAACGGGAGCTGGTATTCACCTAGTGTGAAAGGCACAGGGTCCCTTACTGTGACAGAGATGGTTACAGCTGAACCAGGTATGATTCGGCTACAAGATCTTGATCTTTATAACCACCGCATTCGACCTGTTCGTACGATCAGTTCCTTAAATGGTTTGATCCAATTCGATGACCAGCGTGGTTCATATCTGATTGTGACGGCACCATCAGATTGGTCAGGGTTGGGGCGTATACGAAAAATAGGGTTGCACGACCGCACCACAAGACTGCGGCAATCCAAGGTACGCCACACTTACACATGTGACCAGTCGCTAACCGTGATGCAATGGGTACAACAACTGGGCATGGAAGCAGGTGAACTGATCACAGTCGACCTTGGTGACACAACAAAGACTGCGAATCCATTAACTTTTGATGTGGGCACATCCCGGTTATCTATCATTAACGAACTGCTGCAAACTATTGAGTATCATGCGTTGCAGGTTTCACCCAATGGAAACTTGGTGACTGTTCGCAATATTCCACCTGGTAAAAGGAGCCTTTTCTATGATTCGCTCCCAGGGATCCGCCGAGAACTCATTGATGGTGCACTCGCAATATATGAGGAAACATGGACTCACGAACTCGATGATTTGTCCACACCTAACGTGGTGATTGGCGTGGCAGCACCAACTCGGGATGAATCTGAAGAATCCACTGATGAGCCACCGTTGGTTGCTGTAGCAGAGAATCTCAATAAAAACAGCCCGTATTCAATCCCTCGCCGTGGTGGCCAAGAAATCGTTGACACCCTGGAAAATGAGGAACTTCCCGCTGGCACTACCGAATACCAATTGCAGGTTCTCTACCAGAGGTGTGTGAACTCGCTGGTAGCGAAATCTTCACCAGTGGCAGCAGTCACAATCAAAACACTTCCCATGCCCATTCGTGAAGGTGATGTGTGCTGGTTTCGTAGTAAAAATGCAGACATCGAGGGACTCTATCTAGTGACAGCAGTGGCCGAAGACTGCTCCCCACTCGGTTTAATGACACTCACACTGCAGGAGATTATCAATCCTGATGCTCTCATTGGCGATGAGGAGCAGTAGCGAGAGCAACGAAGGAGAAATGAAACCATGAGCACCTTCAATTGGGCCACGGTAACCAAAGCAGGCCCAGACTACCGAATCAAGCTAGGTAACGACACCCAGGATCTCCCGTACCGTCCACGTGCATTGTGTGACATGTCCAGGGTGAAGGTCGGGGATCTTGTCCGATATGAGTTGGCCCATGGCCATGTGATTATCCACGGTGTTGTCAATGGTGATAATCCTCCACCAGCCCCACCTGTTGAACAATTATTGGCAGCAAACGGACATATTTGTTTCCCAGACGGGTTCATGATCGCGTGGAGAACACTAAGTGCTAACACCGGTGGAACATCGTGGGTTGGCTGGTACTACTCGAGTCATGCAATGGGCAACTGGACGAAACCTTTCACGGTGATCTATGCGACTACCCCATCATCCACGTACTACAGCCAGATACCTAAATGTTCTAGTTGGTCAACCACTTCAGCAGGATCAGTCTACCTGTTTGGGCCTGCTAGTAACGTGGTGAGCCAGAGTATTCAGGTGGTTGGGTTTGGACGCTGGAAGTAGATCCACGTTGATAATGTGCGTGGGCCGACAGAAACTGTTAGAGCTTTCTGTTTCATCAAACATTCAACTGTAAGGAAATTATCATGGAAAATCCGCTCGCTCTGATCCCTGCCAGGGCACGCCAAGCCGTGTATCTCACGGCTCTGATTGTTGGTGTAGCAGGCCCTATGATCCTGTCCAATCTTGAAGGTTGGACTGCTACTGGTGTGTCTGTCTTGATTGCCGTGATGGCACTTTTTGCGAATGCACAAGCATTGTCGATCATCACCCCTGATGAGAACAACCAAGCCATTCAGGAGCATCTGGCACGCCGTGCGATTCATGACAATGAAGGGAACCCTGAATATGCGGACTAACTCTCTCTCTCTCTCTCTCTCTCTCTCACACACACACACACACACACACAGATAGCAACTAGCATCCATTGGGGTGCGAAATGAGTACCTGGAAATGGGGTACCGTCACCAGTGTGAACCCCATCAAAGTCACACTCGATGGGTACGGTGAACAACCCACACCAGCAAGAACCTGCGCCACTGTCAAAGTAGGTGATCTGGTGTACACACACCTCGCCAATAGAAGGCTCGTCATCTTAGGCGTTAATGGTGGTGACACTCCACCATGGATGCAAACACTCGAACCTAACGGTCATGTGTGTTTCCCAGACGGGTTCATGATCGCGTGGAGGACCGTCACCGCTACACTCGGATCGTGGAAGGAGCTTGAAGTGGCCACGCGAGTGCATGTGGAGCCCGCACTGTTGATGTGGGCTCTGGATCGAGCGCGCCTGAGTGCAGACGATGTCCCAGAACAACTCAAGGCCTTTCCGAAATGGTTGGCTGGCGAGTCTGAGCCGACTTACAGGCAGCTCCAGAAGCTAGCGGGCTGGACTCATACTCCACTGGGCTTCTTCTTTCTCGCTGAGCCGCCACAGGAGATCGTTCCCATTCCTGACTTCCGCACGCTGGGCAATAGGCAGATCGCTCAACCATCCCCGGATCTGCTGGACACCATCTATCAATGCCAGAAGCGACAGGACTGGTACCGTGAGTACGCCTTGGCTGAGGGGCTTGAGCGCCTGGCGTACGTCGGTTCGATGCCGCAGGGTACCCCCGTCAAGGTTGCGGCCGATGCCATCCGTGAGGCGCTCCACTGGGAACCAGAGCAGCGTGATCAGAACCGGACCCTTGGTGACGCCAGACGCACTCTGATCTCCGGCATCGAAGATCTGGGCGTTCTCGTGGTGGTTAATGGTGTCGTGGGTGCGAACACCCACCGTGCTCTTGATCACGACGAGTTTCGGGGTCTGGCTCTGGTGGACGATCTGGCTCCGCTCATCTTCGTGAACGGCGCAGACAGCAAATCTGCCCAAATCTTCACCCTGATCCATGAACTTGCTCACGTCTGGGCGGGAGACACTGCCTTGTCTGATGCGAACCTGTCTGCCCAAGACGGCCAAAGCAGCAAGGAGTCCTGGGCAAACCGGGTTGCCGCTGAGGTGCTGGTTCCAGCAGACGAGTTAGTCGGTGCCTGGAGGCAGACGACCGTGAAGGAGCTAACTGCCCGCTTCAAGGTGAGCGAGTTAGTGGTTCTGAAGAGCGCCTTCGATGCCGGGTTGCTGGAGTGGGACGACTTCCGGCAGCGTTACCGCGACACCGAAGCGGCGGCTTCTCAGAGCCTCGCTGATCGCGATGCCCCAAGTGGTGGCGACTACTACAAATCCCAGCCTTACCGGCTCAGTCGGCGATTCGCTCGCGCGGTGATCGCTGACACCCGTGAAGGGCGGACGTTGTACACCGACGCGTACGAGTTACTAGGTGTGGCGAAGCATTCCACCTTTGAGAACCTGGCCGAGGTGGTGATGGCATGACGTATTTGCTCGATGCGAACGTGTTCATCGAGGCCAAGAACCGCTACTACGGCTTGGACTTCGCTCCCGGTTTCTGGGATTGGCTTACACGCGGGTGTAGCGCCGGTCTAGTGCAGTCTGACTAGGGATTATATACGTGTCCGAGAGAGGACTTGATCTCTCGTCTACATATGCATTTATATCAGCACCTCAACCACGAAAGGAAACACAATGCCAACAGTCAACGACACCTATAATAAGGCCCGGGCCACCATTGGTGTGAACGGGTCGACCATTCGGACCTGGTATAACAAGAATGTCGCAAATTTGGGAGTTAGCTCTTGGGCGTGGTGTGCTGCCACCATTGCCTATGTCATGGCGAGTGTGGGGGATAAGTCAACGGTTTATCGAACAGCTTGGGTGCCAACATTGATGAGTCGAGCTAAAGACGCCGGATTGTGGCACTCGGGTAAGTCAGGCATTAAATCTGGTGACATTGTCCTGTTTGATTTCAACGTGAACAATGTCCCAGATCATGCAGGAATCGTGCTGGCTGTCACTGGAACTATTTTAACAACGATGGAGGGGAATGCGAGCGGTTCCTCTATGGTGCGACAAATGACACGCTCTAGTTTTGTGCAAGGCTATGTCCGACCAAAATACACCAGCACACCCACATCATCAGCAGCAGCGAAATACAATCTCACTAGGCTCCTGCTCACCGGTTCGCGAGGCACAGATGTGAAAACCCTCCAAAGCCGACTCATGGCACTCGGCTACCGGTTACCGAGATACGGTGCTGACAGCATTTTTGGTAATGAAACCCGCACGGCTGTGATCAATTTTCAGCGTGCGAAGAAGCTCACGGTTGATGGGATCGTGGGGAAAAACACTGCCCACGCTCTCGGCTGGTTGTATCAAGGAAAGTAGGCAACGATGACGATCCCTGAAGAGATAATGATAGCTATGATTGTGGGTTTGCTATCCTTGATTGGCACGTGTATCACGGCGGTTTTCTCATACCTCGCTTCCAAGAGATCTAAAGAAGCATCAATCCAGGTCACGAATGGGCATTCAACGAACCTTCGTGATGATATCACGGGTATTAGGGATGATGTGAAGCTTTTCAGGGCTGAACTGCAGGATGAGCGTAAGAATGCTCGGATTGTTCATGCGAAGCATGATGAGCGGATCCGGCGTGTGGAGGAGAGGTGTCAGCTTTGTTTGAAAACATGTGACTAGTTCGCTCGTCTTGTTCGTTTTGGCCCCTTCGCCTATGTGGTGGAGGGGTCTATTTTTCTTGTCTCTGTGCGTAATGTGTTTCACAATAATGGCTATAGTTATGGCTATACTTGAGGTGTTTTCCCTTGTCAAACGGCATATTATCTGGGACTCTTAATCCGCGTGTCCAGGGTTCGAATCCCTGAGGGGGTACCGTACCGTCCACGCGCTATGCTGGAAGAAGCCCACGTCCCTACCATCACGTGAGTGAGTTCAGCGCCACATGCCGAAAACACTGAAATCCATAGTTGCCACCATGGTCGCTGGCCTCACCCTGCTCACTGTCGGATGCCAAGGGCCGAACCAAGAACCGATTGACCAACCCAGCATCTCGACGCCCTCACCTGGTTCAACGCCAACAGTGAACACCCCTTCACCGCTTCCCACACTGATCGAATTGCTAGAACCTCCCCGCTGTGACGAGGATGGGTTGCCTGCCGGTTTTGTGTGTGTGAACAGTGTTGATCCTTCTATTGCGGTCCAGTTGAGGTATGCCACGACCAACAATTTCACTGGAGCGGTGGTGGATGGTTATGAATCAGTCACGGCAGCGATCGTACTGTCGGATACGGCAACAGCCCTGGCGAAGGTTCAGGCTGACTTAAAGCAGGAGGGGTTTGGTTTGTTGATCCTGGACGCTTATCGGCCAACTCGTGCTGTCGCCAACTTTGTGGAGTGGTCCAAGAATTCTGACACCAGTACGAAGCAGGAGTATTACCCGAATCTCGCGAAAACGGATCTGTTCAGACTTGGCTATATCGCTGAGTACTCGAACCATAGCTTGGGTACGGCTGTGGATGTCACCCTGGTTGATCTCTCCACTGGCAAGGTTCTCGATACGGGTAGTGAGTTCGATTTGTTTGATACCCGGTCCCACTATCAAGCCTCAGGGTTGACCAGTACGCAATCGGGGAACCGTACTCGGCTACGTCAAGCCATGGTGAAGCAGGGTTTCACCCCGTACTCGAACGAGTGGTGGCATTTTGACTACACAAATGCCCGCACCCAAGGAGCCCAGAATTTCCCAGTACGCTAGCGTACGTGAGGGTAGCTAGGATGAGGTGAAGCCAGTGGTGGTTTTTTCGACTTCACCATCAACAGACTCCACAACCGTGGTTGTTCGCTTGCCTGGATTCCGCGACTTCGCGCGGAATGACGTGCTGGGTGGGCGTGTAGTCAAGCGGCGTGGCAACACTCGAAGCGCTCACACTCTGTGGGGCCTCACCGACCATGTCACCCTGGATGCAATACCCCACCGGTTCATTGGGAATGGAGTTGTGGGGTAAGTTGCTTTTTTTTTTTTTTGGAACCCTAGTATTACATAGACAAAACGTTGGTGCTCATGGGGGAGCACCGGGGCTTGTAGTGGCTGTTTTATCCCCCACGGAAGATGAAGGTGACCATTGTGAGATCACGGCGGTTGGTACTATTTGTTGCAGGTGGTGTTATGGCATTGGCCTTGGCTATGTCTGGGTGCGGTGGCGCAAGCTACGATGGCGTGAATGGCAGTGGGGCACCTTCCCGCCCCGATTCACAGCGCCATGGCTTCGACTACGACAAAATGATTGTTGGGTGGGGGCATGTTGGTGAGAAGCTAAGTAGAGATTTTCCCGATACTCCAGGTATAAGCATGTACGTTGCAGTAAATGCAGAACTGTACATGCAATATGTGCAGGAAAACTATCGCGATACATACCATCCTGATGGGTATGATGGCCAACAATTAACCCTCGTGAGCACAGGAACCAGTGATCCCAATCTTATTGAATTCGTTCAGGTAGCAGGCAGCGATCCGGTAGATGGCGCGTATGCCTTCACACTGGATTTTCGCTCGGTCCAAATTACCTATGATGGTGATCGTGATTTGTTTAGGCCCAATGGCCCTCCACGCATTTATTATCTCAAGGGGCACGGAGTTATTGGGTACGAAGAGTGGAAGCAACTTCATTCTGGTTAACTCCAGGCTCAACTTGCAGTGTACTGAATAACGTGCCGGGCGGGCAACAACCCCGATGACGACTGTTGTGTTGCCTTAAGCGTGTGCGTTGAATCCTTGAATAGCCCTTGCGTCAATATTTCTTGACATTGTCATCATATGTCAGGTATGCTTGACACACGGATATAGTTCACAGCGCTAGGAAACACAACATCCCAGATGAGGACATCCTCCCCGCTGTCGACTACGCAATACTCGTACTCCCCATGGACGGGTACACGATGGTCATCGGACCAAGAATCTCGGGAGAACTTATCGAAATCGCCATCAATCGCAATGAACAAATATTCCATGCCATGCCAGCCCGCCCAAAATATCTACGAACAAGAAGGTGAACACCATGAGAACCAATGAAGACATGCTCAATGAAATCGAAAATGCAAACAACGGTGAAGGCCCAGACCCCATTCGTACCTATGAAGGAGACGCTGTGGAAGCCATCGCACAGGCGGTAAGCGATCGCAACAACCTTGATGGGTTCATCGAGTCGATGGTAGCTGTTGCGCAACGTCAAGGCGCATCATGGGCAAAAATTGGGGCAGCGTTAGGGATCAGTCGTCAAGCAGCCCACGAGCGCTACAGCACCCATGTAAAACTCGCCGCCTGACAATATCCTGATTCCTTGTGAGACTTCGCACAGAATGACGCGGCTCCTGGGCAGGAGATGCACCTCACACCTGGAATCTGAGGGACCTAGCCCTTATCTTTGGCTTGCTTGATCATGTCGTCAGCGAGGTTTGAGGGCAACAGCTCGTACCCATGGAATTCGCGGGTGAAAGAGCCCGATCCGCGAGCAAGCCCACGAAGATCAATCGCGTACTTGCTCAACTCCGATTGCGGGATCAGAGCATGGATAATCGCGTGATGGGCATCGTCAGCGTCCGTACCGACCAACTGGCCGCGCCGGCCCGATACATCAGTCATGACCGCACCCATGTATTGCTCATCCACGGTGACCGTCACCTTGTCAATCGGCTCCAAGAGTGCAGTGACCCCAGGGGTCGCAGCTGCTTCCTTGACCGCGTGGGCTCCAGCCATCTGGAATGCCAAGTCCGAGGAATCCACTGAGTGGGCTTTCCCGAACACGAGGTTCACGCGGAAATCAACGACCGGATATCCTGCAATGACACCCTTCTCGAGCTGGTTACGGATGCCCTTCTCCACTGAAGGAATGAACTGGCGGGGAATCACACCACCCACGATCTTGTCCACGAACTCGAATCCGGCACCGCGCTCCAGGGGTTCAATCTCAATCGAGCACTTAGCGAACTGGCCGTGCCCACCGGACTGCTTCACGTGGGCTCCATCAGCTTTTACCGGCGCAATGAAAGTCTCGCGCAGAGCGACCTTGATCGGCTCCGAGACCACGTTAACCCCATAGCGATCCTTGAGGCGGGCCAACAGAAGATCCACATGGGCTTGTCCCATCGTCCACAACACTGTTTGTTTCGTTTCGGCAGCAGCCTCGACCCGTACGGTCGTATCCTCAACAGCCAAACGGTTGAGAGCCACTGGCAACTTATCTTCATCGTTGCGTGTGGCAGCCTTAATGGCCACCGGCAGCAATGGTTCGGGAAGATTCCACGGGTTAATCAGTACGGCCGCGTCCTTGGCGGAGATCGTGTCAGAGGTCTCTGGTTTACTCATCTTGGTCACGAATACGATCTGCCCAGCCACGGCCTTCGGTGTGGCGACATTCTCACCAACCTTGGGTACGGCCAAGGGGCCCACCTTGTCGGGATCATCATGGTCAGGGTGTGCCGGATCCTCCCCAGACGTGAACAAGGAGCGATGCCCGGAAACCATGACCGTGTCATCGGTCTTGAGGGTTCCGTTGAACACGCGTACCAGCGAGCCACGTCCAGCGAACTGATCCGAAGTGGTACGAATAACCTCGGCCACGAGCGGTCCATCAGGATTGCCGACCTCAGCTTCGACCGCTTCCACCTTTCCACCAGCAACCTTGGAGACGGTCAAGCGGTGGCGCGAAGGATTCGGGAAAGCGTTAATGATGACCGTCAGCAACTCTTCGATACCCACAGCATCAAGAGAGTTCACCGGGATTACCGGGAAGAAACGACCTGTGTAAATCGCCTTGGTCAAGTCCTCGACGAGTTCGTCAATCTTGAGTTCTTCACCCTCCAGATAGCGATCCATGAGTGCATCATCCTCAGATTCTTGGATGATCCCCTCAATAAGTGCAGAACGGTAATCCTCGATCGTCGCCAACTCTTCAGCGCTTGCCTCTCTGCGTACTCGCGAACCAGAAGAATAGTCGTGAACATTTTTGCTCACGAGTGACAGATTGCCCGTGATCTTCTCCCCATTTTTGATCGGTACGTACGCGGGCTGCACCGCTGGCCCCCACAAGTTTTGAATATCTGCGAGAACATTGGCGAAATCTGCACGGCCATCATCGAGTTTGGTCACAGCGATCCCGCGCGGCATCCCCACAGCAGCACACTCTGCCCACAGGGCTTCGGTTGCTGAATCGACACCATCTGAGGCTGAAATCACGAACACCGCACCGTCAGCACCCCTCAGGCCCGCGCGCAGTTCACCCACGAAGTCGGGATGGCCAGGGGCATCAAGCAGGTTGACGGTGGTGGAATCGACTTGGATTGACGAAATGGCGAGAGCGGCTGCACGCTCTGGTTCCATTTTTTCTCCACGATAACCGCTAGTGCGTGACCTGAGGAGGGATTCATAGAGAGTGGTCTTTCCTGACCCGGAGGATCCAACAAGGACAACATTGCGGGTGGCTGAGACAATTTCGGGTACGTTCGCCTGTGAACTCATGATGGAACTCTGCCGTATCTCGCCGACTCATGCAAGTTTGTTCCCCACCGGTCCATGATCGAACTTGCTTGGTGGGTTGAACGCGATAGAATGGTCGACGGTCTTTGGACCATATTTCGCACATCGGAAGTCCGAAATGGCTCTCGTAGGTCCGGCACATGTCGGTGGGTGTCATTCCGATGTCAGGGATGCTTGAAGCATCATGAACTCACTAGGGGCCGAGTTTTCTCGGTCTCGCAACGAAAGGACTGCTATGGCTGTCGTTACTGCACGTCAACTCCTGGATGCAGGAGTCCACTTTGGGCATCAGACTCGCCGCTGGAACCCGAAGATGAAGCGCTTCATTTTTACTGATCGTAATGGGATCTACATCATTGATCTTCACAAGTCGATTAAAGAGATCGAAACTGCCTACCATTTCGTACGCGACCTGGTTGCTTCTGGTGGGCAAATTCTCTTCGTTGGTACGAAGAAGCAGGCTCAGGAAGGGATCGCTGAACAGGCGATGCGTGTGGGGATGCCGTACGTTAATCAGCGCTGGTTGGGTGGAATGCTCACCAATTTCCCCACCATGATGAAGAGAATCCAACGAATGAAGGAACTCGAAGCCATGGATTTGAGTGAAAACTCAACCTTGCCTTTCACAAAGAAGGAGATTCTCGGGCTCGCCCGTGAGCGCGATAAGCTCGCTCGATCACTGGGCGGGATTCGTGACATGGGTAAGGCCCCGAATGCGGTGTGGGTGGTGGACACCAATAAGGAGCACCTCGCGGTGAAGGAAGCCCGAAAACTGGGCATCCCTGTGGTGGCGATCTTGGATACGAACTGTGATCCTGATGAGGTTGATTATGGAATCCCTGGAAACGATGATGCGATTCGCGCAGTAGCCTTGCTCACCAAGGTGATTGCTGATGGGGTTGCTGATGGCCTCATGGCTCGTTCACAGGCTCCCAAGACTGGCACCGAACAAGAGGTCGAATTGGAGCCTATGCCTGAATGGGAGCGCGAGCTTCTTGCTGGAGGGGATTCCACGGGCGCGGATCAGGCGAGTGAGGCACAACCATCTGTTGTGGAAACAGCAGTTGAGGAGCCAGCAGTGGAAACACCTGCAGTGGAGGAACCAGCACTTGAGGTGCCGGTCGAATCTGCTGGCGTGGAAGACACAGATGTGAAGGCAGAAACCACACCCAAGGCAAAAGCCGAAGCAAAAGCAGAACCCAAGGCGGAGACTGAAGCAAGCCCCACACCCAAGGCAAAAGCTGAAACCAAGAAACCAGCGACCAAGACGACGACACCAGCAAAAGCTGCGCCGAAGAAGACGACGAAAGCCGCTGAAGAGTCACCCACAGAGGTTCTCAGTGACGCCGTGGAAGCTCTCGTAGAGAAAGCTGAAGAGACCCTCAAGGAAGCCAGTGACGTGGTTAGTGACGTTGTTGATGATGCAACCTCGAGTATGACTGAAGCTGTCAATGAAGCTGTCGAGGCCACCGGCTCTCAAGAAAAATAACAACCAGAATCTAACGAAAAGAGTAAACCATGGCAATCACTGCCGCTGATGTGAAAAAACTGCGCGATCAAACAGGCGCGGGAATGATGGACGCCAAGAAGGCACTCACCGAAGCCGAGGGCGATTTTGAGAAAGCTACCGAGATCCTGCGCGTTTCGGGTGCGGTGAAAGCCGCGAAGCGGTCAGATCGTGAAGCGAGCAATGGACTGGTCGCTGGTGCTGGTAAGGCGCTGATTCAACTAGGAGCCGAGACCGACTTTGTCGCTAAGAACGAAGAGTTCATGGCTCTTGCCTCACAGGTTGCTGAAGCCGTTTCAGCTGATGGCGCTGACAGTGTGGAGGCAGCCCTGGGAGTGAAACTCGCTAGTGGCCAAACCATCGAGGAAACAGTGGGAGCTCTCTCAGCCAAGATTGGTGAAAAATTGGAGCTGAGCAACGTGGCACAGTTCACTGGTGAAACCCACACCTACCTCCATCGTCGTTCCCAGGATCTTCCACCCCAGGTTGGTGTGTTGGTTGAATATGAGGGTGCTGATGGTGAAGCCATGGCCCACAATGTGGCCTTGCAGATCGCTTCGATGAAACCTTCTGTCGTACGCAAAGAGGACGTTCCTGAGAAAGTGGTTGAATCGGAAAAACGTGTCGCTGAAGCCACGGCCAAGGAAGAAGGCAAACCAGAGCAGGTGATTCCTCGCATTATTGAGGGTCGTATCAAAGACTTCTACAAAGATGCCTGCCTTGTTGAACAAGCTCCCATCTTTGCTGATGATGCCACTGTGGGTGAAGCCCTTGCCAAAGCCGGGGTGACTATTACTCGATTCGTACGCTTCGCGGCAGGGGCCTAACCTCGATCCCAATTCAGGAGGAGCCATGACCAGCTATCAACGAGTCCTACTCAAACTCTCAGGGGAGGCTTTTGGTGGTGGTGCGGTGGGGGTAGACCCAGACATCGTCTCGTCAATTGCCAAAGACATTGCTGAGGTGGTCAAATGCGGAGTTCAGGTGGCAATTGTTGTCGGTGGAGGCAACTTCTTCCGTGGTGCTGAATTGCAACATCGTGGAATGGATCGTGCCCGCGCCGACTACATGGGAATGCTGGGTACGGTCATGAACTGCCTGGCCTTGCAAGATTTCTGTGAAAAAGAGGGCATTGAGACCCGCGTACAGACAGCTATCGCAATGGGTCAGGTTGCTGAGCCGTACATTCCTCGCCGGGCAATGCGCCACCTCGATAAGGGTCGAGTAGTCATTTTTGGTGCTGGATCAGGGATGCCTTTCTTTTCGACCGACACTGTGGCTGCCCAGCGCGCTATGGAAGTCGGTTGTGAGGTGATTCTTATGGGCAAGCAGGGAACTGATGGGGTGTACGACTGTGACCCTCAGAAGAATCCTGAAGCCAAGATGTTTGATGAACTCACCTATGACGAATTTCTCGCGCGTAACCTCAAGGTTGCCGATGCAACAGCAATATCGATGGCCCGTGATTTTGGGATGCCCATGATTTTCTTCAACTTGGACGTTGCGGGGAATATTTCTCGGGCTGTGAGTGGCGAATCCCTCGGCACTCGCGTCCATCCTTGAGTTGAGCACTATGACTCTAGGGTCAAACTGGGATACCATTTCTGCATGGGATGGACCCACCAACCCTCGTGGTAGGTCGCAACCACCGATGAGCTAAGAAGGAGCCACAGTGTTATCCGAGATTATTTCTAACGCCGATCACAAAATGGATCAGGCAGTCGAATACTCCAAAGAGGAGTTTTCTGCGATTCGTACTGGGCGCGCTCATCCTGCCATGTTCCAAAAAATTGTGGCTGAATACTATGGGGTCCCCACCCCCATCCAGCAGTTGGCCAGCTTTAATGCGCCCGAGGCACGGACCATGCTGATTTCACCGTACGATCAGTCCAGTGTGGCGGCTATCGAAAAAGCGATACGAGACTCTGATTTGGGTGTGAATCCTTCCAACGATGGGCACGTCATCCGGGTCCAGTTACCCGTACTGACCGAAGAGAGACGCAAGGAATACACCAAACTTGCCAAAGCAAAAGCGGAAGAAGCTCGTGTTGCGATCCGTAATGCTCGTCACCATGCAATGGATGCCTGTAAGAAGATGGATAAGAATCACGAAGTTGGGGAGGACGAGATCCGCAAGGCTGAGAAGAAACTCGATGAGGTCACCAAGAAGCATGTGGAATCCATTGATGAGCTGCTCAAGGTCAAAGAAGCTGAGCTCCTGGAAGTCTAATGTCCTCACGATCCACAACCACTCGCGCATCCAAGACCGCCAAGGAGACTGATTCTGACGACCTTTCCTCGGGTCAAGAGCTCACTGGTGGCACACCCAATAAGGTGGGATCAGCCCACGGTGTACAAGGCGGTGAATTTGCTGATGTAGTAAAACATGCCGTTGATGGGGTTAACAAGAGGGCTGGGCGCGACATGGTGTTAGCTGTCATCTCTGGGTTGGTTCTCATGGGTTTCGCAGCATGTTCCTTGATCTGGTTCCCCTGGGCACTCGTGGTGGTCATTGCCATTGCCATTGGTGGAGCGCAGGTCGAAGTTGGACAAGTCATGAAGAAATTGCGAGGGATTTCTATTGGCTATGTTCCACTCATCACTGGATCTATTCTCTTTGCTCTGACTGCCTATGCGTCTCGGGTGTATCCGACCCATGTCCCCACCCTAGGGTTGTGGGTGATTGCTGGACTCACAGTCGTAGTGATCATGGTTGTGCGGTTGCGTGGACCAGTCGAAGGTTATCTTGCAGATACCGCTCATACGATCATGCTCTTCGGATATCCGGGCCTATTGGCTGTCAGCGTGGTCCTCATGCTGGCAGAAGAGCAAGGTCCGGCCCTCACTTTCGCTTTTCTTCTCACCGTTGCAGCAACCGATACGGGTGGCCATCTGATGGGTATGGCTATTGGTAAACACCCGGTGGCACCCAGGATTTCCCCCAAGAAATCGTGGGAAGGACTGGTGGGTTCGGTCCTTCTTGCCTGTGCTTCAGGGCTTGTGACCGTCATTTTCCTTCTCCATGATGCGTGGTGGAAGGGGATCATCTTTGCACTGGTGATTGTCGTGGTTGCTTTCCTTGGTGATCTGGTTGAATCACAAATCAAACGCGATTTGGGGGTCAAGGATATGGGGACCCTCATTCCTGGACATGGCGGGATCATGGATCGTATGGATTCTTATATCCTGGCTGCCTTCCCGGCCTGGCTGGTCATCATGTGGCTCTTCCCTAGTGGGTGAGGTGTGGCAGTGAGCCAGGATTCTTCCACTCAGCGCAGGGGGAAACCTCCACACCATTGGTCGGAGATGAGTAGTGACGAGCGCCAGGAGCTTCTTCAGCAATGGAGGTTGCCGTCGTACCGTCTGGGCCAGCTGTTGCGGCACTATTTCGAGAGGTACTCCGCGGACCCATTATCGTGGACTGACTTGCCTGCCTCAGCTCGCGAATCGGTGAGGACGGCTTTCCCCGTACTGCTAGAACCAGTAGCCCAAACCCTCGCTGATCGTGGGAAGACGGTGAAGAATCTCTACCGGTTGTTCGACGGCGTCCTGGTTGAATCGGTCGTCATGAGGTATTCGAGAGGGGAAGGTACACGCTCGACCTTGTGCATCTCAAGCCAGGCTGGTTGTGGGATTGGTTGCCCTTTTTGCGCGACAGGGCAGTTAGGGTTGCAACGAAACCTGACAGTGGGTGAGATCTGTGAGCAGGTACGGTTAGCTGTGGTCGACTTGGGGTCTGCCGGTGCCAAGGCAAAACTGAATAATGTGGTGTTCATGGGGATGGGGGAGCCTTTAGCGAATTATGACACAGTGATGAGTGCAATCCGGCGAATCACGAGTGAATCCCCTCACGGTTTTGGGATCACTGCGCGTGGTGTGACCGTATCAACAGCAGGAATCGTACCTCGAATTGCTGACCTCGCCGGGGAAGGATTGCCTCTCACGTTGGCGATTTCTTTGCATGCCCCTGATGATGAGTTGCGCGAAAAGTTGGTGCCGCTCAACAAGCGGTGGGGTGTGGGGGATGTGCTCGATGCCGCACGGGACTATTTCCGTACGACTTCTCGGCGGGTTTCTATCGAGTACGCACTCATGAAAGGGGTCAATGATCAGGTGTGGAGGGCCGAGTTGTTGGCGAAGAAATTGAATGCACTCGGACGGGGCTGGGTGCATGTGAATGTGATTCCGCTCAATCCGACACCTGGGTCACCGTGGCAACCCTCCACGCGTCAAGTGACCACAGATTTTATGGCCATCCTTGATGGGGCTCGAATACCAGTAACTCTCCGTGACTCTCGTGGTCAAGATATCGATGGAGGATGTGGGCAGTTAGCGGGGCGCCAGACATGGGTTGAACCCTAGGGCAAGAGTGCTCAGAGTCGTTTGACGAATTCGGATGCGATCGCAAGAGGGACAGGATCGGTTGTTCTCAACTTCATGACAGCCTTCAGGACCCCTGTTCGTCCACTGTCGCGGATGGAAAGGAGCTCCAAGCGGTCACCGCGATATTCTTCAAGCATTCGTTCGACTGAAGATCCGTACCGCGAAGCGAAATAATCCTGTTCTTCAGCATTCTTCCGTTTTCTTCGATTATTCCCACTGAGTTTTAGTGCCACATAGGCGGCGACGAGTACGAGAGGAAACACATACACGAACACCATGTGCATGTCGATGGCCACGAATAGTTGCATTGTTCCCAGGCCCTCCTTGCTCACTACCATGGAATCTAGATCCCACCATTATACGACATGGCTTGCCGGTTGAATTCGGGGTGAAGAGAGTACAGTGGGCCCCATGGAATCGCTGGTCTTTGGACCCACAGGTCGTGAGGTCTCAGTTATCGGGTTGGGGTGCTGGCAATTTGGCGGGCAATGGGGTGACATCTCCGATGGTCAAGCCTTTGATGTTCTCTCAGCAGCCGTAGAGTCTGGTGTGACCCTGATCGACACTGCAGATGTCTATGGCAACGGTCGCTCGGAGGACCTCATTGGGTATTTTCTTGAATCGATTGGTGGGGCCCACGTCAATGGCCTGACCGTCATCACAAAGATGGGGCGTCTGGCGGACCCACATGTGGCCTCGGCGTACTGCTATGAGAATTTCCGCACCTGGCTTGATGCTTCAAGGAAGCGATTGAGAATGGATTGCATTCCTGTGGTTCAACTCCATTGTCCACCGACATCGGTGTATTCCTCCCAGGAAGTATTCGATGGTCTCGACCGCCTTGTCGCTGAAGAAGTGATTGAGCATTATGGGGTGTCAGTGGAGACCTGTGAGGAAGCGCTCACTGCTCTGGAGCGTGACATTGTCTCTATCCAAATCATTTGCAACATTCTTCGGCGTAAACCACTGACGGAGGTTCTTCCTGCAGCGAAGGCCAAAGGGGTTGCGGTGATTGCGCGGGTACCTTTGGCGTCTGGACTGTTGACTGGAAAATTCTCTGAGACCACAACGTTTGCCCCTCAGGATCATCGCAGTTTTAACCGCTTCGGGGAAGCCTTTGACATGGGAGAGACTTTCTCTGGCGTACCCTATGACCTTGGTATCCAGGCTGGTCGCGAGGTTGCTCGAGTTGCAGCATCAATGCCAGAGAATCCCACCCCGGCCCAGTTGGCTCTACGTTGGGGTATTGATCAGGAGGGAATCACCACGATCATTCCGGGGGCTTCCCATGGGGATCAGGCACGAATGAATGCTGAAGCTGCGGGGTTTGCTCCGCTGAGTACAGAAGTCTTGGATGAGCTGGAAGCCATCTATGACCAGTACGCTGCAGACGCGGTAGCAGACAAATGGTAGGCGACCTTGCGTCGTACTGGGACGATCAAAGCTGGCCTCCTGGTCTTCGTTCCTAGGGGGTTAGCGATCAGCTTGTGCAGACTTGAGATGTTTAGTGGTCATGATCCAGGTGGCCCCACGCAGGATGAAGAAACAGTTCAGCAGAACCAAGCCGCCGAGATAGGTGTAGGGAACACCGCTCCCAGTCCACGAAACGATGAGGTGGTACGTGTCGTACTTGTCGAGGGAGTCGGACGAATATCCCAGGATGAAAGCATTGACATACACATGGAGTGCTCCGGATGCCATAAGTATGATCGCTGACATCAGTACCAGTGGTGATGAAGTCGTTTTGATGGTGAGTATTCTGACCAGGTAGACCACAGCCAATCCAATCAGCAGGATCCCTGTGACTGGTTGCAGGACCAAACCAAGATAGGTCAGGATTCCTGCTAGATGCGACACTTCCTCTTCGCTGAGGCAGGGGGCTCCAGAACCCTCGCACCAGTTCGTGAAGTCGAAATACATCCAGAGGGCAAATTGTGCGAGTCCCAGCGTTACGACAATGATTCCCAAAAAGACGTCAGTTCTGGGTAGGTGAGCAGCATCCTTCCGGTTGCGGATATTGTTGCTGAGAACAACCCGTGTGGCACGAATGCCCATCACCAGCAGGATTGCTGCCGGTAGTACGAGGGTGAGAAGTGGAAGCAGGGTGAGTAATTGACGGGAGATATCGGCGCTGGTCCCTTGGGCTGGGTCATTGCCGAGGGTGAAAAAAAACCAGCCCAGGGAGATGATGGCCAGGGTTGCCGAAATGATGAGAGCAAGGGAAAGGATATGGATGAGCTGGGGTGATACTCGAGGTTTGGTCGTGATCGGTGTTGAGATACCATGAGGGGTTGAATCTCCACTGGATCTGGGGTGGCCCTGTGGCAGTGAAGCAGGAGGGGTAGCTGGTGGTGGTGAGTGCAGATAGTTTGGGGGAATGAGGGTGGGGTCAACCAGGGTCGTTGGTGAGGGAGTCAAGGGAGTGCCCTGGTGGGGGGTGGCTTGTTGGAGCTCACCTGGGGATGGGACGGGTTCCTCGGTGTCGGGAGGTGGAAAAGGCAATGTTTCACTTCCTGGAAGCGGATCCGGATATGGCTGTGTGGGAGCAGTGGAGGACTGTGTCACTGGCGTCCCACAGTTTTCACAGAAATTGTTCCCAGCCACATGGGGGGCTGCGCACATACTGCAGAACATTGGTTTCCTTCAATAATGGTCGACGACCCACCCTAACACGATGAGTTCGACAGAATGTCTTCATCTCGCTGCGAGCTGCATCACGATCTCGCTGCTGAGTAGGGATGTGAGTTGTGTGATGGCGATCTGGTTCAATTTGATGAGTCTTGCGGACTGCCCTAAGCCTTCGCGTATCAACACTGCGTTGATGCTCTCTAGGTTAGATAGCACGACGAGTTGTTCCAGGGTGGCACCATCGCGGATGTTGCCGCCCACCTCGGGGTTCTTCTTCCGCCATTGACTAGCAGTTTGACCAAACAGTGCTACATTCAATAGGTCCGCTTCGCTGGAATGCACCAGGTTGGACTGAGCCTTCGTCACCTCGGGTGGGATGATCTGTTCCTTGATCGCATCAGTATGAATCCGGTAGTTAATCTTCGCAAGAGTGCGCTGCAGGTTCCACTCCAGCGACAGGCGTTGCTGTTCCTCGGTCTTCAAGCGGTCAAACTCTTGTATCAAGTAGATCTTAAATTCAGGGCTAATCCACATTCCAAACTCAAAGGCAATGTCCTTATGGGCATATGTGCCACCGTAGCGACCAACACGAGAGCGAATGCCAATAGCATTTGTCCGATCTGCCCAGTCTTTTGCGCTCAGCCTGAACCTGTTCAGCCCCGCCTGGTTCTTAATTATGTCGAATTCGACACAATTAAAAAGGGGATTATGGGCACTCTCCCACACCCCTGCGTCGATCTCGGCATGGACGCAAGCGCCCCTGCCCTCGATCTTCCTTGGGGTGTTACTCATCACAAAGGCTTCGCCTTGATGCTACGCATCAACAACCCTTCGGGTTGCTTGTGATGCATCAACCCCTGCGTCGATCTCGGCATGGACGCAAGCGCCCCTGCCCTCGATCTTCCTTGGGGTGGCTAACCGGACTTGAACCGGCGACCCCCTGGACCACAACCAGGTGCTCTACCAACTGAGCTATAGCCACCATAGGCGCTGGGCGCCGAAGAGACATTCTACGTCAAGACGATCGTACAAAGAAAATCCCGGCACCAACCCCCATCACAAACTCCACGAAACCCACCACATCCCACTGGATGAGGCGAACCGATACCAACATCAGCGACACAACACGACGCTGATCACCAACCCCAGCACCCTAGGGTCAGAAAAGTACACACCAGCGAGACATTACTCCCCGACTAGTGGTGTCAGAGAACTACGCTAGAGGAAACCCACGAAAGGAAAACATGACAAAATCTGTAGAAATCCTCCAAAGCGTTCTCGCTGACCTGCTCGACCTTGGACTCGTATCCAAGCAAGCACACTGGAACATCACCGGAGCTAACTTCCTACCCGTCCACACTCACCTCGATGTGGTCTATACCCAAGCACTCGCTTCACAAGATCTCGTGGCCGAGCGCATCACGGCCCTCAAAGGTTTCCCTGATGGCCGCGCAGCTACCGTTGCCGCCACGAGTTCACTCGCTGCAGCACCAGCTGGTGAGCAGAAAGACGGGGCAGTGGTGAAAAACTTCGCCAAACTGCTCGAAGATCTTTCTGCGACCATCTCAGGTAAGTTCGGCGATCTTGAAGGCGATCTTGCTACCCAAGACATTCTCATAGGAATCGTTGCTGGTCTTGATAAAGACGCATGGTTCTTCCGGTCTCAAAAGGCTTAGTGCCACACAAGTTACTCGCCTGTCTTTTTGGTTCGATCATCGACCAAGGAGGCAGGCGAGAACTTTGTTGTATACCGTGATGCCACCCCAGTGGCTTCGGCCTTGGTGAGACCTGGTGGCACAACAAAGACAGTCTCACGGTAAAACCTCAACTCATTGATCGAATCTTGAATATCCCCTAAAGCGCGATGGCGCCCTTTCTTTTCCGGTGCAGAGAAAAACGTACGCGGGTACCACCTTCGTACCAACTCTTTAATGCTCGACACGTCAATGTTTCGATAGTGCAAATGCTCTTCCAGGGTAGGCATGTCACGCATCAAGAAGATTCGGTCCATCGACAAAGTATTTCCCGCCAAAGGTGCCTTCTTTGGTTCGGGTACGTGAGAGCGTACGTACGACAAAACCTGCTCTTCAGCCTGACTCATCGTCAACCCTGACGCCAGCTCCCCAAGCAGCCCTGAGGACTGATGCATTTCCCGAACGAAATCGCTCATACATTCCAATGCCGCCGCCGGGGGAGTGATCACCACATCCACACCTTCACCGAGAACATTCAACTCCGGATCAGTCACGAGCACAGCAACTTCGATCAGTGCATCTGTTTCAGGGTTCAACCCTGTCATCTCGCAGTCGATCCACACGAGGTTCTCTAAAGGCATGACTCTCCCTTCGCTGGGTTTATCATACTGGGGGTTTCATTCTGCGATTTCGTTCACGTCCACCAGGTGGTGGATCTTTCCCAAGGGAGAGCGTCTAATCCAGTACGCTAACCACCCGGCACCACCCCAAGCGAGCAACCCAAGGGAGACGGTCGCCACTGACAGTGACGTGAGAGCTGTGATCCCTGCTAAGAGTAAAGGGCCAACACTGTGCCCAGTGTCTCCCACGAGTCGCCACCCTGAGAGGAATTGGGTTCTGCCATCCTGTGGGGAAGAATCTGAGCCCAAAATCATCATGATGCCTGCACCTATTCCGTTGCCCAAACCTAGGACGACGGCAATGACCATCACTGCAACCGGGGTGTGCGCCCAGGCTAGGCCCACTAATCCGATTCCGAGAATCACCATCGAGGGCATGGCAACCCACAGCCGCCCGAAGCGATCCATGATCCATCCACCAATGAAGAACAGTGAGACATCGATCCCCATGGACAACCCATAGATCAGCGAGGTGTGTGAAGGATCAAGTCCCAAAGAAGCACACCACAAGGGGAGTACAGTTTGGCGGACGGCTCGTACCAACTGGATAGTGAGCGCTCCGACACCCAATGTGGCATAGGTGTGTACGTGAGCAACGAGTACTGAGAAGAGTTTCGGCTGTTGGGTGAGGGTTCTGCGACGAGTCCGCACCTCCCCCGGAAGCGATGGCAACCCCAGGGTCACTCCTGCAGCAAGTAAACACATGATCCCGGCAAACAGGTAGGCAGCGGACAGATTCCAATGGGCAATAATTGCCGCACCGACTATTGGGCCAATGAAGAAGCCAGTACGAAAAGTGCCACCCAAACTCGACAGTGCCCGAGCACGATAGCGCAGCTCAATCGCCTCAGTGAGATAGACCTGGCGCGCTAAGCCAAAGACAGCCCCCGACAATCCGAAGGCGAAGACAGCGAGTGCCAAGACCAGCAGATCGTCGGCTTGGAAGGCAACAATAAGCCACACAGCATCCCACAAGCAGGCGAAAGCAATGGCTTTCTTTTCACCGAGTTTGATAGTGATCCAACTCGCAGGGAGATCAGCAACAAGATGCCCGAGCCCAATGAGGGAGGTGATGAGGGCAGACACAGCCAGGGAGGCACCCAAGTCGAGTGCAGTTAGTCCCACTAAAGGAATGACAGCGCCGTACCCGATGGTTGACAGAAAAGTTGGCCCGTAAGCAGAAATGATGAAACGCGGCCAGTTGATGGAGCGGGTCGACGGTGCAGGCATGATGAGCAATCTGACAAAGAGCCTCGATAATGGGATAATCGTTGATCGGTACGCTACCACAAGCGCCCATAGCTCAGCTGGATAGAGCAACGGACTTCTAATCCGTTGGTCGGAGGTTCGAATCCTCCTGGGCGCGCGTATTTCCCCGAGAACCGCTATCCTTATTGGGTGGCCGAGAAACTCCAGTTATCCCCCGAAATCGAGGCGTACGTTCGCTGGCATGCTGGTGTTGCACCAGCACAAAGCAATGACCCGGTCTACAAGAGAATCTTGAAGAACAAGTGGACGTGGTTGTCGATAGTCATCATTGCTAGTTCTATCGCTTCGCTTCTCATCATGGCTAACACGGTCATGCCGAACGTGACCACGGAAGATGGTTTCTTCATTCCTGGACTTAATGCCAATGCCGTTAGCACTTCGGCGTGGAGGGCCCTTCCTACCTTAATCTTTTGGATCGTCTGTTTTGTGTTAGTGGATCGTTTCAAGCCCCAAAGATTGTGGATGTGGTTTCTGGCTGTGCTGTGGGGTGGGTCTGTTGCCACCTGTGCGTCGATGTTCCTCAACACGTGGCTGGGCGAGCAAATGGCGGTCATCGACGATATGGCTGGACTTTTGGCAGCACGTGAGGCGGTCTTTGTTGCGCCCTTCGTGGAGGAAGGGTTCAAAGCATGCATCATTTTCCTCATTGTCATTGTTGATCGTAATCGTTTCACCTCACGGGTGTCGGGGGCAGTCATCGGCGGGTTGGCTGCTGCGGGTTTCGCCTTCACAGAAAACATTCTCTACTATGCTCGTGTCATCGTTTTTGTCTCCTATAACGCTGGTGCTGGGGAGGCTCAAGAAAGATTGGACTACATCGTTTATCTTCGAGGAGTGTTGACGGCTTTCGGCCACCCGCTCTTCACCATCATGACAGGGATCGGTATCGGTTTCGCTGTCACAGCCAGATCGAAATCTGTTCGCGTACTTGCCCCTGTCGCTGGGTACCTCATGGCTGCCCTGTTGCACATGTTCTTCAATTTTCAGGCTTCGATACTTCCAGAAGAACAGCTCTTCCCCTTGGTTCTCATGATCGCTTGGCCAGTAGTGATCATGGTTGCGGTTCGTCTCGTCGTCTCTTCGATTCGCCAAGGTCGGGTGATCAGCGCGCGTCTCGATGACTATGCGTCAGTGGGGTGGTTGCCACCAGAGTATTCTTCAGCTTTCAGTCGGTTGCGTTCGCGGGCTTGGACTGTAATCATGAGTATCTGGCATGGGTCAGTCATCAAGACATGGAAACTGCAAGCACGGGTGACCGAGCTCGCTACCTTGGGTGAAGCTATATCGCGGGGAACGATTGATCGTGGAGCCCTGTTGCGAGAGTACGACCTCATCAACGAGATTAAGGAGCTCGACACTAATGGTGGGCTCTATTCGGGCAAGGGGCTGAGGCCGTACTGGCCTTGGAACGCTTCCCTCCATGCGTACGATCGTCACCGCAACGCCCACTCACTGGAACACATAGCGACAACCCAGGTGCCGTTGAAGTATTCTGCTGTAGATCCGAGCTGGAGTCCCCCGACATAGTCGGGGTTAAGGTGGTGAAAGGAGAGGGTATGACCCAGCCATTGTCACAGATGCTCACTCAACTGCGTCATGCGCTTGGACAAGTGCACCTGAGCCTGCCTTTGCCCAACACCACAGAAGTGAAAACGTGGGTTTCTGCATCAGGTAGTCAACTCGATGACTACATTATTCCCCGGTTGAGCGCCATTGAGGCTCCCCTTCTCACGGTTGTCGGCGGTTCGACCGGTGCAGGAAAATCTACTCTCGTTAACTCGATCCTGCGCCAAGTCGTGACCACTCCTGGGGTGATCCGCCCCACCACAAAAGCGCCTGTTCTCATCCATCACCCCAATGACACTCACTGGTTCTCCACTGATCGTGTTTTCCCAGAACTCGCTCGATCCCATGATGCTTCCCACAACCCTCGACATTTGCAGGTCGTTGCTTCTGACAGCGTTTCTGAAGGTATGGCAATCTTGGATGCCCCCGATATCGACTCTATTGATGAAGAGAACCGAGCACTAGCTGATCAGCTTCTTGCGGCCGCAGACCTGTGGCTCTTTGTTACTTCAGCGGCGCGATATGCTGATGCCGTACCGTGGAATTATTTAGAGAAGGCCTCGCAACGCAGTGCAGCTGTGGCCGTCGTGGTCAACCGCGTACCGCCTGCAGCGATGAAAGCAGTCCCAGAACATTTGGCACAGATGATGATGGATCAGGGCCTGGGGGACGCCCCGCTTTTTGCTGTGCCAGAAATTGAGACAGATGATCAAGGAATCCTGCCTCTCGAGGCTGTCGAGCCAGTGAGAGCCTGGGTGGATTATCTCGCATCGAACCAGGTGGTACGAGCTCAAGTGGTCATGGGGACCCTCGATGGTGCCATTGCTTCGTTGGAGAAAGGGATCGAACCTCTTGCACAGGAGATTCGCGAACAGACCCAAACCTTAACTCGGCTGACTGGTGTTGTTGAACAGGCGTTCACCCAAGCCCAGTCATCGGTGATCTCGCACAGTTCAGATGGGAGTCTTCTTCGCGGCGAGGTCATGGCGAGATGGCAGGACTATGTTGGTACGGGCGATTTCATGCGGTCTATGGAATCGCGTCTGGGTCGTGCCCGCGATAAGGTGACCAGGTTTTTTAAAGGCCAACCAGATAAGGCACTCGATGTTCAGGTCGCTGTGAAGTCTGGTTTGGAGGTTCTCATTGTTGAAGCAGCACAGGGGGCTGCTCAGAGAGTAGAAACTGAATGGAGAGCCGACCCGGCTGGGCGTTTCCTCATGGAGTTGTCTGGCGCCGAGGCGGGGAGTCTCTCACCTGGCTTCCAGTTACGGGTGGAGGAAGCTATTCGCCTATGGCAAGACGATGTGTTGAACATCGTGTCCTCGCAAACGGCAGGAAAACGTACGACTGCTCGGCTTGCTGCTTTGGGGGTCAATGGCGTGGGGGTTTCTCTCATGCTGGTTGCTTTCGCGCATACTGCCGGTGTCACGGGTGCCGAAATTGGTATAGCTGGCGGTACGGCAGTGGTGGGCCAGAAAGTGTTGGAGATGATTTTCGGTGATGAAGCGATCCGACAACTCGCTACGACAGCAGGGGAGAGTTTGACTCAGCGAGTGGAGCAAGTGTTCACTATTGAACGCGAACACGTACTAGCTCAGGTTCTGGATTCTTTCCCTCTCGACACGATCGACCCTGATCAGCTGCTTGCTTTAGGCCATTCCATGAGCGAAGCGCGAGTCTCTGAGATGACTCGTTTGGCGCACATCGTGTCCACTCTCCCACAGTCCACAGAACTGGAGAGTGTGGCCATGGAGGATACCGAGGTTGCTGTGGAAGACGCTGAGTCGACAACTCAGGAGGAACCCCATGGCGCTTGAAAGCAATCTTTCACGTTTAACCGAGGCTGTTGAACTATGCCAGGATCGCATTGACCCGGTTGTCCATGCTGATGCTCGTACTGCTCTCGATAAAGCCGGGAATCGGTTGTCGTTTTCTCCTGAAGCGACAGTCATTGCAGTGGCTGGGGCGACAGGAGCTGGCAAATCCAGCATTTTTAATGCCTTATCTCGCCAGGCTTTTGCTCAAGTCGGGGTACGGCGCCCCATGACCACTGATGCCATGGCCATCACGTTCGGCTCTTTAGATACGACACAGCTGGTTGATTGGTTGCAGATTTCCCAGCATCATGTGGTGGCAGACAATGAATTGTCGGGGATCGTGTTGTTAGATCTGGCAGATTTTGACTCTGTTGAAGTAGACCATCGTGAAGAGTTTGATCGCCTCGCCCAGGTGGTCGATCAGTTCTTGTGGGTTGTTGATCCCCAGAAATATGCCGATGCTGCCTTGCATGAACGCTATCTTCGCTCCTTTGCCAGCCATAGCGATGTCATGACTTTTGTGCTCAACCATGTTGACAAACTCTCGGCGAGCGAATTGAAAGCCATTGAGAAGGATTTGGTCAGGATCCTCGAAGATGATGGAATACGCAAACCGAGCCTCTTCGCCGTGTCAGCAGCCACCGGCTGGGGGATTGACAAACTCCGCTCACATCTTGCGAAGCTCGCTAAAGCTCGGAAGGCTCTCGTCCTACGTTTAGAAGCAGACATGTTGGTTCATGCTCGTGCCATGAATTCTCAAGTGGGTGTACGAGCAGCTGGCACTCTTGGTAAGAAGGAAACCTCCACCATGACCCAGGGTTGTATCGAGGCAGCCGGGGTTGACGAAATTGTTGATGCTGTTCAAGTGTCGATGGCGCGCCGCGGTCGCCAGATGACTGGTCTTCCCTGGTTGGGGTGGATGAACAAATTCCGTGTGGATCCTTTGAAAAGACTGCACCTGGATCAATTCACATCAAAGAAAAACAAGGCACTGGAATCGCCACAAATCACTCGATCTTCCCGAGTGGCTCATCCTGTGGCGCAAGCTCGCATCGACATGGCTATGCGTACTGTCACGAGTGAAGCTGTCTCCCGGCTTCCAAAACCGTGGGGGTTGGTGGTGAGCCGCATGGTGAAAATTCAGTCAGGGCGGATGGGTGACGTTGTTGATCAGGGTGTGGTCAACACTGATCTTGGATTGAATGAGGGCCACAGCTGGTGGAAGCTGGTTCGCTTCGTTCAGTGGATCCTCTTTCTGTGCGTGTTCGTGGGACTGGGATGGTTGGTGCTCAATTTTGTCTTGACCTCTTTCCTTCGTTTGCCAGAGGTTGTGATTCCTAAGATTGGTGCTTTGCCTCTAGCAACCTGGATGGTTCTGGGGGGGATTCTTCTCGGGGTCCTCACGGCATGGCTCTCTCGGGTCGGAGTGCACCTGGGCGCGAAAGCTGCGGGTGCTAAGGCGCGAAAGCGTCTCCACTCTTCGATGGAAACAGTAGCCACCGATTTGGTCATCGCTCCGATTAATGAGGAGCTCACTCGCCATGATTCAGCACGCCAAATCTTGGTCAACATCCTCAGGTGACTTTCATCCACAGATCGGTGGTGTTGGGTTTTTTCTATCCACAGTTCGGTTCTTTGACCGCAGCGTCCTTGATGGAATGGCCATGGTCTTTGATGAGAGGTGTCGATGATGACCCTCACTTTCCGTACTGAAGGAGAAAATATGCAAGCAACGATGACGCTGAGTGGCTATGTTGGCCATGATATTGAATTGCGCCACACGAAAACGGGGGTGCCAACGGTGAATTTCCGCATGGGAACCACCCCACGAATGAGGAAAGGCGACGAGTGGATCGACGGTGTCACAACATGGACTTCTGTGGTGTGTTACCGCTCTCTAGCTGACCATGTAGCCCAGAGCGTGAAGAGGGGACACCCGGTCATTGTTCATGGACGGGTGAGAACACAATCCTGGAATGATGCCCAAGAAGCCACTCACGAGAAGACACTAGTGGAGGCTATTTCTGTGGGCCATGATCTCAACAAGGGTGTCTCGGTCTTTCGGAAGTTTGTACGACCACAGTCCACCGAGTCAGAAGAGATCGTTGAACTGAGTCCTATGGCTGAAGAGTCGAGTGCTGATCAGGTGTTGGCTCTAGCCGTCTAGCGTGACATGACAGCTGTCACCCTGTGGATGGGTGATGCTCACTGACCTTGTCACCCTGCGCGAAGTCGCAGGGGCCAGATATCACACCAAGCATGGAGGTGAGTCTGGCAAAGAAACACAGACCAAGGGCAGCCATGGCATAATATTTCTTTGTTCCGTTTCCGGGAAGGTCGGACACTGAATCAAGGAGACCCATGGCTGAGTTCATTCTCACAATGTCTAACGTACGCAAGAAGCTTGGCGACAAGCTGATTTTTGAGAACGTGAACATGTCGTTCTTTCCTGATGCCAAGATTGGTGTGGTCGGCCCAAACGGCGCTGGGAAATCTACCCTTCTCAAACTGATGGCTGGGATGGAGAAACCGAACAATGGGGAGGTCTACCTGGCGAAGGAAGCCACTGTTGGTGTCCTTCTCCAGGAGCCCCCCCTGACTGAGGGCAAGACCGTATTGGAGAACATTCAAGAAGCAGTCGGCGACACCCTGACCAAGCTGGAGCGATTCAATGAAATTTCAGCAGCGATGGGTGACCCTGACGCTGACTTTGACACTCTCCTTGCTGAAATGGGGGAGCTCCAAACCGAACTTGATCACCTCCAAGCCTGGGATCTAGATGCTCAGTTAGAGCAGGCGATGGATGCTTTGCGTTGCCCAGAATCGGAGGCGATTGTCGATGTTCTCTCCGGTGGGGAACGTCGCCGGGTTGCCTTGTGTAAGCTCCTTCTCCAGCAGCCCGATCTTTTGTTGCTGGATGAGCCAACCAACCACTTGGATGCTGAGTCCGTGAGTTGGTTGGAAGGACACTTAAAGAACTACCCTGGTGCGGTGTTGGCCGTCACTCACGACCGATACTTCCTCGACAACGTCGCTGGCTGGATCTGTGAGGTTGATCGTGGCCAGTTGCATCCCTATGAGGGCAACTATTCGACGTACCTTGAAACCAAGCAAGCGCGGCTATCTATTGAAGGGAAAAAGGATGCCAAGCGAGCCAAGATTTTGGAGCGCGAACTTGATTGGGTCCGCTCTAATCCGAAAGCCCGCCAAGCCAAATCCAAGGCTCGTCTTCAACGGTACGAAGAGCTCGCTGCTGAAGCGGAAAGGAACCGCCCCTTGGATCTGGCGGAAATCAACATTCCTCCCGGTCCGCGCTTGGGGGCTGATGTTATTGAGGTGGAGAACCTCGTCAAAGGTTTTGATGATCGAGTGCTGATCGAGAATCTTTCCTTCTCTCTTCCTCGGGCTGGAATTGTGGGGATCATTGGGCCGAATGGTGTGGGGAAAACCACGTTGTTCAAGATGCTCATTGGTGAAGAAACCCCAGATTCTGGCCAGGTGAAGGTCGGTTCAACAGTGGCGTTTAGTTATGTTGACCAGGGGCGCTCTGGGATTGGGGCAGATCGTAACGTGTGGCAAGTGGTCTCTGATGAGTTGGACTTCATTAAAGTGGCCAACTTTGAGATGCCTTCACGAGCGTACGTGGCTTCTTTTGGTTTTAAAGGTCCTGACCAGCAGAAGCTGGCTGGTGTTCTCTCAGGTGGTGAACGCAACCGTTTGAATCTTGCTCTCACCTTGAAACAGGGCGGCAATGTTCTTCTGCTTGATGAGCCCACCAATGATCTTGATGTGGAAACCTTGCAGTCACTCGAAGATGCTTTGCTGGAATTTCCCGGGTGTGCGGTCGTCATCTCCCACGATCGATGGTTCTTGGATCGCGTAGCTACCCACATTCTGGCGTGGGAGGGTGACGATGACAACGAAGCCAAGTGGTTCTGGTTCGAGGGCAACTTTGAAGACTACGAGGCGAATAAGGTGGCTCGCTTGGGTGTTGAGGCAGCACGCCCACACCGTACGACCCATCGCCGACTCACCCGCGACTAAAGGTGGGTGGCAATCAACTCAGCGAGGGTCATGGACTGACGAGTTGTGAGGTCGCTGATCTGTTTGCGACAGGAGAAGCCGTCAGCCAAGACAGTCGCGTGGGGGTGTTCTTCGAGTGCGGGGAACAGATGATGAGCAGCTACAGCGAGGGACATCTCATAGTGTCCCTTCTCGACACCGAAGTTTCCTGCTAACCCGCAGCATCCTTCGATCACAGTGAGCTTGACCCGCATACGCGCCAGGAGTTTGTCGTCTGCCTCCCATCCAAGAACAGATCTTTGATGGCAGTGAGGTTGAGCGAGTACCTCATGCCCACTGAGATCCGGGGGAATCCAGGAGTCGTCTGCGAGCAGTTCTGCCAGGGTCTTGATGGAGGCTACCACGTGTGGCAAACGGGAATCGTTGATCAAGTCGTGAGCGTCTGATCTCCAGACAGCAATGCAACTAGGTTCCATCCCTACGATTGGTATACCTTGCTCAGCGATAGGTGCGAGAAGATCAAGTGAACGATGCAGATAGTGGGCGGCTTTGTCGCGTTGTCCAGTGGTGATCCACGTGAGGCCACAACACGCGGTACCGCTCAGGAACTGCGGGGTGAATCCGGCAGCGATGAGCACCCTCAATAGGGCAGGAAGTGCCGTACCTTCAAAGCAATCGGTGAAAGAATCCACCCACACGAGTACGGGTTTTTCCGGTGATGATTCGGGGTGCTCAAGGGATCGGCGAGCAGAAAGTTGGCGTGAACCCCCAGCGAATCTCGGCAGTGGTCGGCGATGATCTACCCCAGCGACGAATGTGGCTAGACGTGATAGGCCAGGAATTCGCAGAACAAGATTCACTAGTGATCCAAGATGGCTCCTGGTGATGAGTCGACCCCACTTCGGGAGTTGCCCAAGAAAGAAGTGGGTGCGTGGGCGTCGTCGTCCACGGTATCTCTGATCGAGTTGGTAGGACTTTGCTGAAGCAATATCGACACTAGTCGGGCAATCGGTGAGACACCCCTTGCAGGATAGGCACAAGTCTAGAGCCTCGGTGACCTCGGGTGAATCCCATCCACTGACGAGTTGCCCGTTGAGCATTTCTTGAAGGATGCGTGCCCGTCCACGAGTGGAGTCTTTTTCTTCCCGTGTCACCTGATAGGAGGGGCACATGACACCACTGGTTTGATCAGCAACACAGGATCCCACTCCCGTACACCGGTGGACTTGGGAAGAAAAATCTATGTGGTCACGAGCCAGTCCGCGATAGGGCAAACTGGCATAACGTACAGACGAATCTAGTGGTTTCGGATCGACGAGTACCCCCGGGTTGAGCAAGTTTTTCGGATCGAAGATATCCTTCACTGCGGAAAACAGCTCCATCACTTCGCTGGAATACATCACCGAGAGCAGTTCGGAGCGTGCACGCCCATCACCGTGCTCACCGGAGAGGGAACCCCCATAGTGGGCAACAAGAAAAGCAGCCTCTTGGACGAATCCTCGATAGCGACGCAATCCGGCTGTTTCGGAGAGAGGAAAATCGATGCGGGCATGAATGCAACCTTCACCGAAGTGACCATAGGGCAGAGTATGGAATCCATAATCATCAACGAGCTTGTCGAAGTCACGGAGATAGTTGCCCAGCTTTTCTGGCGGTACGGCGGCATCTTCCCACCCTGGGTAGGCGGGTTTGTCAAGGCTGACCCCAGCTAATCCAGCGCCATCGGATCGAATCTTCCACAGGGCAGCTGCTTGGTGTGGGTCGTGAACTAAGTGACCATCCACAGCTCCTGCCACCACCAGGAGCCCTTCCGCTTCTAAGGTCAGCTGCCGAGGATCATCACCACCGAGTTCGATGAATACCCATCCTTCACCTTGGGGGAGTTCTGGTACGGCCGAGTTTCCGCGTACGCGTCGTACAACATCGACGATCCGTGAATCCATTCCTTCTATGGCAATAGGGTTGTATTCCAGTAAACCCGGTACTGCATCAGCAGCGTCAGCCATGGTGGGGTATCCCAGGGCGATGGTAATCGTATGGGCCGGATCGGCAACAAGGCCCACAGTTAGGCGAGTAGCAACACCGAGGGTTCCTTCGGAGCCGACATAGAAGCGAGCCAGATTACTGCCATTTTCGGGAAGAAGATGGTGCAATCCGTAGCCCGAGACTTGCCGGGAGAAGCGACCACATTCGGTACGTATCGTGGCCAGAGACTGGTCGATGAGGGTGGACAGTTGGGTAAGTAGTCGGTGATTCACCCCCAGATCACCACAGCGCAGAAACTCCCCAGTGCCGGTGATGATATCGGCATCAACGATGTTGGTGGCGGCGATCCCGTACCCAAGTGCTCTCGGTCCGCACGCATTGTTGCCGATGATGCCCCCGATCGTACACCGTGATGAGGTGGAGGGGTCTGGGCCAAAACGTAATCCGTGGGGACGTGCAGCGCGCTGGAGGGTTTCTTGCACCACTCCCGGATCAACTACTGCCGTACGGGCTTGGGGATCAATCGAGTGGATGCGGTTCAAGTGGCGACGAAAGTCGATGACAAGTCCCGGGCCGATAGCGTTTCCTGCACATGAGGTACCCGCCCCGCGTGCAGTGACCGGCAGTTCGACACGGCGGGCACCTGCAAGGAGGGCTTCGAGTTGGTCAGTGGTACGCGGGTGCGCGACAGCCCGTGGGGGGACCCGATAGATAGACGAGTCTGAGGAATACAGGGCGCGGGTCATTGCGGAAGTATCCACCAGACTCGCCACCTCAGTAGGCAAGGTAGCCATGAAGTCTGCAAGTCGATCGGATAGCACCCGACTATTTTTCCATGAATTGTCCTGATCGTCACAGCTGTCCCAGACCATGGTGGTGACTGTCATCGGTTGGTGATTATTCCCAGACTCGTGTTCGTGGTTGAACGAACGAAGTGAGGAACACAGGCTCCGCGACTCGCAGGGTCCAGATATCACACGAACAACGATGTGGAGTCTGCTGTCTTGGGGTGGGCGCGTACCCCAGAAAACCAACATGGGGTCTAGAATGATCACGGCACTTTTTGTGTAGCCGAACAAGGAGACCCCATGCACAGCGCAAGCATCTCGATGCAAACACCACCATCAACAGCTGAACTCCAAAAAGAACTTGATGCGAGAGCACCCCAATCATTGGGTGCCATGTTCATGCAGCGGATCAAAGAGCAACCCGATGACATGGCGTTCACTTTTCCTAATCGTGAGGAAATTTGGGAAGAACTCACGTGGACCCAGACTGGTGAAAAAGCTTCTGCCTTTGCTGCGGGTTTGCTTGGGCGTGGGTTGAAACTGGAGGATCGTGTTGCGATTATTTCGATCACTCGCATTGAATGGGCTCTCGCGGATTTGGGGATCGCACTAGCGGGATGTGCGACGACCACGGTGTATCCGAATACGAAATCTGAGGATGTACGATTCATCTTGGCTGACTCAGATTCAAAAGCAGTCGTGGCTGAAGACATGGATCAGGTGCAAAAAGTTCTCGACCATAAAGAACTGAATAAGGCGATTAGTTTCATTATCGTCCTTGATGGGAAATCTGATGGTAAGCGCGTCATCTCCTGGGACGATTTCATGGCAGAAGGCCAGGCCTATCTCTCGAAGAACCCCACATGTGTGGAGGAGTCTTTGTCACGCATCACCCGCAGCACTCTCGCCACCCTCATCTATACCTCAGGTACGACAGGTACACCGAAGGGTGTGAGGTTGCCACACCGAGCATGGACGTACTTAGCGGAATCGGTTGAACTGATGAACCTTGTTCGCCCTGATCATTTGGCGTTCTTATGGCTGCCGTTGTCACATTCGTTTGGTAAGTCGATGATGGCTTTCCAAATCAAGTACGGTTTCCGTACTGCCATTGATGGCCGCATCGAGCGGATCACGGAAAACTTGGGGATCATCAAACCGTCTTTCATGTGTGGGGTTCCCCGCATTTTTGAGAAAGTACGTGCCGCTGTCCTCACCGGTGAGACCTCTCGAGGACTCAAAGGGTTCATCGCACACTGGGCGTTCTCGGTGGGATACAAGGCGATCCCGTACCGCCTCGAAGGCAAGAAAATGCCGAAGGTCCTGGCTAGCCGCCACAGCCTCGCCGACAAGCTAGTATTCTCGAAACTGCGCGAGAAGATGGGTGGGAACCTGGAGTTCATGATTTCGGGTGCTGCCAAGTTGAGCCCCCAGGTCCAGAAGTGGTTCTATGCTGCTGGAATCATCGTGGTCGAAGGGTACGGGCTCACCGAGGCTGCGACAGTTAATGCCGTTAATCATTACCATGAACCAAAGTTCGGGTCGGTTGGCTCACCCATCCCAGGGTTAGAAATCAGGGTCGCTGAGGATGGTGAAGTGCTCATGCGCGGACCGAACATCATGGATGGGTACCACAAGAACCCGGAAGCCACTGCTGAAGCGATTGACCCCGATGGCTGGTTCCACACTGGTGACATTGGATACCTGGACGAGATTGGCCATTTGAGGATCACGGATCGTAAGAAGGATCTGATGAAAACCTCGGGAGGAAAGTACGTCGCACCAACCAAGGTGGAGGCTGCCCTCATGGCGAATGTGCCGTACATCTCTCAAGCAGTCGCTGTGGGTGATGGGAGGAAATACATTGGTGCCCTGTTGGTGATGGATCCTGATTCGCTCATGCGCTGGGGCAAGAACCATGGTCACCCAAAGGCGTCGTACACTGAACTTACTCAGCTGCCGGAGATCCGCCGTTCGATCGACCGTTTCATTGCTAAGGCTAATACCCACTTGGAGAAATGGGAGACGATTAAGCGCTACGCAATCCTCGACCATGAGCTCACTGTCGAAACTGGAGCAGTCACTGAGTCACTGAAGATCAAGCGCAACCGTGTGATCGAGTCGCATCGCGAGATCGTGGATTCTTTGTTTGATGACATTGAGGAGACATCCAGTGAGAGTTGAGGTGCCACTACGCTGGGGGGACCTCGATGCTCAAGGGCATGTCAATAATGCTCGCTACATTGACTATGTTCAAGACGCTCGAGCGGACTTTCTCTATGCGCTGAAGATCGATGATCTCCTTCATGAGGGGTTCGCGGTGGTGAGCAACCAGATCGAATACCGTGCGCCGGTGTTTTTCTCCCATGAACCTTTAGGAGCTGAGGTGAGTGTTGCTGAGGTGAGTGAAGATTCGGTGACTTTAGCCTGCCAGCTCTTTCAAGAGGATCGCGAGGTTGCGATTGCTCGAACAACGCTCAGTGGTTTTGACGTACGATCGCACTCGCGCCGGGCCCTGCCCACTGCCGCGCACGACGTCTTTCGGTCCTTGGTGGAACCAGCCGAGTCTTTGCGTGAGATCGAATGGATGGACATGGATTCGGGTGCGAAGGTGTCCCAGATGCGCGTACGCTGGAGCGATCTTGATGCCTATGGGCATGTGAATAATGCGATGATTTTTGACTATGTTCAAGAAGGACGCATTACTTTCACCGCTGCACCCTTGCGTGGGGTGGAGGACTCTGGTGAAACCGATTATCTGTGGTTCCTCGCTCGTCAAGATGTGTTATATCATCATCCGATCGTTTTCCGCATGGAACCTTATGTTGTGCGTACTGGTATTGCTCGGATGGGTAATTCGTCGGTGACTTTTTCTTCGCAGGTTGATGATCCCACCACTGGTACGGTGTGTGCGACTGCTGCAGCTGTGGCTGTCTTTGCAGATGCAGCGGGTAAACCTACACCTTTAACGGATCAACTCAGAGAAGACTTGGGTGTCTACACTTTAGGAGTGTCGTGATGGAACCAATTTTAACGAAGAATGCACCGGCACCTATCGGCCCATATTCGCAGGCTCTTGATACTGGGTGCTTGTTGTTCTGCTCGGGGCAACTCGGTGTTGACCCGGGGAGCGGAGACCTTGTCGGTGATGATATACGCTCACAAACTCATGCAGTGTTCGCCAATATTGAAGCAGTGCTTGTGGCTGCTGGGTTGCGGCTGTGCGATGTGGTGAAGACGACCGTGTATTTAACTGACATGGGTGATTTTGCCGAGATGAACGAGGTGTACTCTGAACAGTTCGCTGAACCTTTTCCAGCACGATCCACGATTGGTGTGGCTGCTCTTCCCAAGGGCGCTCTCGTCGAGATTGAAGTACTGGCCACGCTTTAGAAGCTGGTGAAACACACAGGGACAACACAAATGGTACGTCCCTTGTGGTGCCAACCATGTCACCCTGCGGAACGAAGTGACTCGCAGGGGCCAGATATCACACTCACCAGTATAGTGACCGTCGGCAATAGGTGATCACTGCCAGACTGGTCTTAGTGGTTGATCGCTAGCCTGGATTCCGCGAGTCGCTTCGCTCCGCGGAATGACCGAGTGGGTGCTAACCGTCCGCGGAATGACCGAGTGGGTGCTAACCGTCCGCGGAACGACGGGGAGGAGGAGCCGCGCAGAATGACGTGGCTGGTCTCACCCTGCGCATCCCGCTGACCCCGTCACCTCGTGCACGGACGAACACCACCACCCCCGTCTCCCTGCGGAGCGAAGCGACTCGCAGGGTCCATAGTCTCAACAATTGTTGATTGGTCAATGGATTCTGCGACTTCGCGCAGAAAGACGGGGAAGGTGACAGCACTACAAGCCCACCGTTACTGGTAGATGCCGATGTCGGCGACAACGACATGTCCGGCTTTGTGGCTTCCTGGGGGGACGGTGAGGCCGATCTTGGGGTACGCGAAAGTCACGGTGACGTCTACGCGTACTGCTTCACCAAGAATTTCACCAGTGTCAGCATTGACTCCGGTGGGGATGTCAACCGCGAGAACACGGGTTCCATATTGACTGGTGGTGTTGATATAACGTACTGCCTCTAAGAAATCGCCCTCAGGTTGACGTTGGGACCCGATCCCAAGGATCGCATCAATCACAGTCGTGGGTGCTTGGGATGACGCCCTAGTGAGATGCTCGATGCCGTACGTTAGCGGCACGCCATAGCTCTGTGCAATGGTGATCTGCCTGGACAGATCGTCAGTGAACTTGGTTGGGTTACCGATGAGGAACACCTGTGCATTCCCACCCTCGAGATGCAGGAGGCGAGCAAGAGCCACCCCATCCCCACCATTATTTCCTGGCCCGCAGAGCACCTTTACGCACGCCAGGTCGAAGAGTTGGGTGTGGAGTACGTCCAAGCAGGCTAGGGCTGCTCTTTCCATGAGTACCAGGGAGGGTACATGGTGGTCGTTGATGGTTGCTTCATCGAGGGCTTTCATCCTTGCCGATGTGATGGGCTGGTCACCCATAGGTACGGCCCTTCCATTCGAGCCATCCAGAAACATGTTTTCTTGCTGGGTCGTGGTGGGTCCAATGGATCGTGCCGCCTTGTTCAGAATAGACGTATTCACCAAAGAAACTGACCTCGTCACCGACTTTGAGCCCATTCAATCGCGGCGCAAGATCAATATTGTGGGCTATGAGCAGAGTCTGACCAGAAGCTAATTCCACGATGAATTTCTGGTGACGGCTACCCTCATTATCATCGGCAAGGATTCGTGTGACTCTTCCCGAGCCGGTGACCTGTACGTCGGATTGTTGGCGCTGGAAAAGATCGGCAAGCTCATGATCACCTGTTGTTGATGGTAGCGAGACTGCGGGTGTGGGTGGACGGCCATCTGGTTCTCGTTCGGAATCCTTGGAGGCGAGGTAGAACCCAAAAGCGATGCCCAAGATAACGAGGACGATCGTGAGTCCAATCCACCGTGGTGGAACCCTTGGATTTACAGGACTCGCAGAGGTATCAGGGTTTTTCATGGTCGACCCTGATACCTCAGCAATGAACCTGTGGTGTGATTCACCCTCAGGCAGGTTTGTCAGCTGCTGATCCAGCTGCCTTCGTTGGTGTTGTCTTTGCTTTAGCGGCTGCTTCTTTCACTGTGGCAGCAGCCTCATCTTTAGCTTTGGCTTGGGCATCTTTCACCCCGGCAGCGGGTGCTGGCGGAGCAGCAGCTGGCCCAGGAGGAGCGAAAGCAGCACCAGGATCAGCGGGAGGGAACGGGGTTCCACAACCAGTACAGAAACCGACACCGGGTTTGGACCATGCTCCACACTTGGGACACACAGGAGCTCCTGGAGGTGCCGGTGTGGGTTGTGGTGGAGCAGCAGGCATGGGAGCTGCTTGGGGAGCAATGGGAGTACCGCAGGAGGTGCAGAAGGGAGGATTGTCCACCAGCGGGCTTCCGCAGACATAACACCTGGGTGCATACATCGTGATGTGGAGTTGCTCCTTGTGTGTGTCGATCGCACCACGCAGGCTAGTGATCTGTGACACGAGTTGTTCCAACTCTGGAGCAGGTTTGTCCTTGTTTGCCTCGTAGTAGGTGTGCCCTAGTTGAGTATAGAACTGGCCCAGTGCACCTTCTTGGGAAGCGATGATTCCACCGAGGCGTTTCACTTCGGCCTTGATTTGGGCAGGACTGACGGGGCTTGGTGCTGGTGCGCCCATTGGCATTCCCATGGGATTCATATAGGACATATCTGTTCCTTTCGGGGTTCTTTAGGATGTTGGAGGAGTTGGAGGAGCAACTGGAGCTGCAGGTGGAGCCATGGGGGCAGCTGGAGGGATGCCGGGCCCCTGGGGTGCCCCACCCATGGGAGGCATGTACGTTCCAGGTTGTCCCATGCGAGGAGCCTTGGGGAAGCCGCCAGTCTTGCCAGCGACCAATAGTACGATTCCTGCGGCGCAGACCACCAGGCCAAAAATGAGCAGCATGATCAACCCGGCGCCAACTGAAGCCCCAAATGATGCCACGCCACTGGCGATGAGGTAGATGAGGTAGCCGATAAAGGCAATGACAGCTAGTCCACCGACGGATGCCGCAACAATACCGGTGATGAACTTGAGATTTCCCATATTCATGAAGAGCACCATTAAAGCCAGCACAATCACTGCCAGGAAACCTAGGAGGAGGACAATAGCTGACAGGAAATTTACTCCAGGCAGCGAGAAGAAACCAAGTCCGAAACCATAAAAGGAATACACCGGTAGGAAGGTGGCGATGAAGCCGATCAATCCAGCTCCAGCCATGACCATGAGCATGATTTCAGGCAGTTGGATGGAGGCAGGGAGGCTGAAGCTGATGGATGGTCCGCCGCCGTGGCCATAAGCCATGGGCGCTTGCCCGTATCCAGGAGTTGGTTGTGTGTACCCACCCATGGGGGGCATAGATGGTGGTGTGACTTGCGGGGTTGGTGCTCCCGATGGTGCAGCTGCACCGCATGATCCACAAAAAGGTGCGCCACTGAGAGGGGCTCCGCATTGTGCACAGTTCATTGTTGTCTCCGTCAGTAAAAATCTCGACAATTCGAGTGGGTCAAACCACGTGTGTGGCTCCCATTCATTCTATCGTGCGACACGGGAATTGGCGAAGGGGTGTCCGACTCATGGGTGGTGAAGTGAGCCTGAGGGGAATGTGGGGTTATCCCTGGTGGGTGAGCTGTGAGAGTGGGCACCCTGGAGCCAAGGGCAGTCAAAATGATTCTTGGGAGTACGCCCAGACGCGTACTCCCAAGAAAGTTGTGTGTTTTGTCGAGGAAACTTATCCAGCAGGTGGTGTGGGTGGTGCTGCCGGGGGTGCAACTGGGGGGACCATCGGAGCTGCAGGTGGAGCCATGGGGGTTGCTGGTGGAGCCATGGGGGTTGCTGGTGGCATGCCGGGAGCTTGTGGTACCCCACCCATGGGAGGCATGTACATACCGGTGCGGCCAGCACCGGACCCCTGGGGCATTCCATAGCCGGTCTTGTCGAGCATGAGTATGACACCAGCGGCGGCGATACCGAGCCCGAGAATGATGAGGATGGGAAGCGAAAAACCCATACCAGTCTTGATCTGGTAGTAATCGCTTATGTCAATCCCGTAATCGCCGAGCCCGTATTCGTCGAGAGGATTTTTCGTGCCACCGACGAGAATCACGATGAGTGAGATGATGTATCCCAGAGCGATGAGCCCACCAACAACGACTCCAGCAAGGCCAGCCCACGGCTTGAGTACATCCATCTTCACAAAGATGATTACTGCGGCCAGCGCAATGAGTGCCAGGAATCCGATAATGGCCAAAATCGCAGTGATTAGTGGGAGAACACCAGCCGAGAAGCTGTTGTAACTCATCGCGCCCAGTGCCCCCAAATCAATACCCATTGTTGAGTGCTTGACAGTCTTCACAGGTAGCCAGATGAAGATAAAACCCAGGAGGCTCAATCCAGCCATCACGATGAGCATGATCTCAGGTAAAGCCAAAGAAGGCATGGCCCGTGGTGCGCCATAACCAGCCATGGCGGGTTGGGGTTGACCGAATCCAGGAGCTGGTGGTGCGTACCCGCCCACAGGTGCTACTGGTTGTGCTGCAGCTGCTGGTGCTGGTGCTGGTGCTCCGCATGATCCGCAGAATTGCCCGCTGTCTATTTGGGCTCCACATTGTGTACAATTCATGAGTTTCCCCATCCCTTTCGTGTAATAAGAACCCTTCTATTGTGACACACTCGGGCTGAGATTTTCACGCTACGCAGTATGGATAGGGTTAGGCTTCCTCGGGATCAGGCACAAAATTCCCATGAGGAACATGCCCGCACCAGCCAAACCAAGGACGTACACCCCGAACCCAACAGAGAAAGCATTCCACAGTTCGCTCAGGTCAAAACCTTCGAGAGGATTAGTGAATCCCCCAGTACCGGGGAACCCTCCAAGCAGGTCGCCGTACTCGCCAAGGATCTCACCGTACTCGCCCAAAGTGTTGAGAACCTGAGTGTAGGAGTCCACTGTGGCCCCGACATCAGCAAGAGCATTGTTTACCATGAAAACCAGGCTGGGAACCTCAATGCAGATCAGGATGAGGGTCCATCCCCAGATGATGCCCAAGATTCCACCAGCAATACGTACTGCTGGTTTCTTCCAGAACAAGGCAAGCACACCGAGGCCAACGATGGCGAAGAAGCAAATGAACCCAATGGTTCCTCGCCATCCGAGTGTGAGGAAGCTCGCCGACTCATGGTACGACTCGGTGATCGGGCCAAATTTGACCGAGAACCCCACAGAAATCATGGGAAGGAAGGATCCGAGGATCGCCAGAACTGCTGCACCAGCGAGGACGAGCGGAAGGAGGTCGAGGATTGCCTGCCGAGAAAATCGGTGGTCGGGAGCCGGTGTTGGAGCCGCTGACTTAGTCGTAGCTTCGTGGGTTGCAGAGTCCGCACCTTGCGATGCTGGGGCCGGTGGGGTGAAACTGAGTTGAGGTGGTGGTGGCCCCGGAGGTTCAGACAGTGCAGGTGGCGGAGGTGGGGGTGGCTTCTGGGTACTGCCCAAAGACTCACTGAGGGCCTCAGTGCCCTCGCGCATTCCACACTGACCACAGGTATCACCAGTGAGCTCAGTCCCACAATCTCGACAAAACATCGGTTTCCTCGCTTCCCTCCAAGAGCAAAAGAGCTCCGCGTTCTTGGGTATGTTAGTTGTTGTCTGACCTGTGCGGTATCACACAGAGAATGCCAGTCACGAACATCAGGATACAGGCGATCATGTACGTGACTGGGCCTGCTCCAAAGACCATTGACTCTCCGTACCTCAGCATTGCACCGAACCCAAGCAAAAGGGCAGTCAAGAGCATGAAGGTCCACGAGGTGATGATGGCGATCATTCCGCCAGAGATCCGCAAACCCTTCCTCTTCAGGAAGAATCCGAGCACACTAAGCCCGAGGACAGCGATCACACTGATGAGCATAAAGATTCCCAGTCCACTAGCTATGGCACCGATGCTCGCTCCTTCAGGGCCACCTCCCATCATCTGGATATATGAACCAAAGGTAAACAAGTTGAAGGAGGTGGGATACCCACCCATATACTGTGCGTATTCCCGAGCGTACTCAGGCGCAATTTTTAGTACTGGCAGGAGAAGGCCAAGAATCCCCAGCAATGCCGCCACACCCATAGCGAGAGGAGAAAACTTCAAGATGTCAGGTAAGGAGGATCCGCCGGAATTGAAACCAGGAGCCATAGGGCCTGGGTAGGGCTGGGGCATCATTGGTGGCATGGGTGGAAGATTGCTTGTCGTGGTTGCACCGGGAGGCATGGGTGGAAGACTGCTTGTCGTGGTGGCACCAGGTGGCAGCGGTGGCGTTGGTGAAGCGCCAGGAGTTGTTGCTCCACATTTTCCACAGAATTTCCCACCAGTGAGTTCGGCTCCACATTGTTGACAGGTCATGGTCTTTTCCCTTATTTAACGTCAGAAGATTTACATCAGTCATTGTTTCACCTGTGGACTGTCCGAGCAATACCGCCAACTGCGAAGATCTCACGAGTTTGTGGAGATCTCATAGTGTCCTCGATTGTGCAGATTTTCACTGACTTGTTGGTTCGCAGATCACTGGGTGACTGCCATGGCGATGGCCAGTATTGTCGTACACCTAGGGTAAGTTATTACCTGTGACTGATGTACTAAAAATTGCTGTCCCCAACAAGGGGGCACTTGCGGAGAATGCTACTGCCATGTTGAAGGCGGCTGGCTATCATCAGCGCCGAGATGTGAAAGATTTGGTCCAGATCGATGAGGCTAATGGAATCGAATTCTATTATCTGCGCCCACGCGACATAGCAGTCTATGTGGGGGAGGGCACCCTCGATGTGGGTATTACTGGTCGCGACATGTTGCTCGAGTCTTCAGCCCACGCATCAGAGGTTTTGGCTCTAGGTTTTGGTGGTACGCGGTTCCGCTTCGCTCGCCGGGTTGGAGCTGACATAGATCCTGAGAATATAGCTGGGTTGAGGATTGCCACCTCGTACCCGGGCCTCGTGCAGCGCTACCTCGAATCGAAGGGTACGACCGCGAGGCTCATCGGTTTGGATGGTGCTGTGGAATCAGCGATTCGTCTTGGCGTGGCAGACATGATTGCGGATGTGGTGGAGACTGGTTCAACGCTCAAAAAGGCGGGACTCGAAGTCTTTGGTGAGGTCCTTCTCGAATCCGAAGCGATCCTCATTGAAGGAAATAATCATCAGTCAATCCCAGCCATGGAGTTGCTCCTTGCCCGATTGAATGGGGTCATGGTTGCCCGTGATTACGTACTGGTAGATTTTGATGCTCCAGAGGATGCCTTGGAAGCGACGACCATGTTGGCTCCCGGTTTGGAGGGGCCCACAGTGTCACCCTTGGCGAAACCAGGATGGGTGGCAGTACGTACTCTCGTCCCTCGAAAAGGCCATCAGGGGCTCATGGATGAACTGTCACGAGCGGGGGCACGGGCGATTTTGGTTACCCAAGTCTCGGCTGCTCGGTTGTGAAGTGAACCCAAGATTGTGTATCGTTGTGAGTCGCACTTGATGCGAATGCGGACGTGGCTCAGCTGGTAGAGCATCACCTTGCCAAGGTGAGGGTCGCGGGTTCGAACCCCGTCGTCCGCTCGGAGAAGGTCTCGAAATTCTTCGGATCGGCTCTTCGGTGGTGGAGTGGCCGAGAGGCGAGGCAGCGGCCTGCAAAGCCGTGTACACGGGTTCGAATCCCGTCTCCACCTCCACCACAGCCTTGGGCGGCTGGCGCAGCGGTAGCGCGCTTCCCTGACACGGAAGAGGTCACTGGTTCGATCCCAGTGTCGCCCACGCGAAGGAGCGAGGAAGGCAATCCAGAGCTTGCTCATGGATTCTTGACGAGCGACTGAGCGTTGACAAGCAGTAGGACGCCGCAGGTGTCTGCATTCAAAAGATGCGAGCGCAGAGCGCCTACTGTGAGGAACACTAGGTGGTCACTCGCCTTTCAGCAACAACTCAATAAGGGCGTATGGCGCAGCGGTAGCGCGCTTCGTTCACACCGAAGAGGTCACTGGTTCGAACCCAGTTACGCCCACTCCCGTCATTCTGTCGACCAACCCTACCTCCGTCATTCTGCGGAGCGCGCCAGCGCGACTCGCAGAATCCAGATACCATAGCGCCTGGGTTTTGCCTGTTGCCTAGGCTGTGGAGTCACGACCCCGAAAAGGAGCCCTGGTAGGCAGTCCCACGATGTTCCACCCGTACGATATGTACTGTGTCACCTTGAATGCTGTAGATGACACGATAATCTCCACGTCGTGCTGAGTGGAATCCTTCTAGTTCATATCGCAAAGTTTTGCCCACGCGGTATGGTTCACAGGTGAGTGGTCCATCCACGAACTCCCACACGGCAGCCCCGACTTTGTCAGGAATGCGATTCTCCAGTTGGCGTCTTGCTGAAGGAGCCCACAGGATTCGGTAGGTCATTTCTTCGTGGGGGAGTAGTCGGCCCATTCTTCGGCAAGTCCAGCATCGATCTCTGATTGTGCTTGTCGTATGTCGGCCATGGCCGATTCATCACTGAGGATACTGAGGGTTTCTTCGAGGGATTCCAGATCGCTTATCGACATGAGAACACTGGTGGGCACTCCATTGCGGGTAATGGTGACACGTTCATGTGTCTTCCACACATCATCAACATAGGCGGAGAGGTGTGCTTTGGCTGTGGCAAGCGGGACAGTGGTCATGACCATAATTATAGGCTATTGCTAATGCCCAGTTCAACCAAAATCGTCCCTGCCCAGTGATTTTTCGGAGTTTACTAGATGGAAATCCTGGTGCCACCCCATTCGACGACGGTGAATCCAGTACGAACAGGTGCAGGGCCCAGATTCTGTTCGGTGACGTCGATAGGGGAGTCTAGTGGCAGATAACTCATCATCACACGGATGACAGTGTCGGGGGTCGGGGAGATGATGAGCTCCTGGTTGGCTTCGATTTCTTCGATTGGTTGGAAGCGAATATAGTTCCACTGACTTTCTTGAAGGATCGGCAGCCAATAGATGATGAACTCTTGACTTTCGCGCGGGTTCAAACCTAGTTCTGTGAGTTTCTCTTCGAGAAAGGTGGCAGTGTCAGCTCCAGGGACAATGAACCCGTCGTGATGTACGGTGGCATTCACGTTGTTGGTACTTTCGTAAAACAGGGCGTACAGCGATGTGCCGCTCGTAAAGTCAAACAGGTCACCGTTAGGTTCGCCGCGGACTGTCCAGCCATCATGCCCCGAGTCGTACTGAGGGTATGACACGGTTAGGTTTTCGGGATGGGAGAGGGTGACATTCGCGATAGTTGTTTCATTCGGATAGAGATAGATGATGGGTTTGTATGCCAGTCCCTCTTTCAAGCAACTGCTGGCTGCCTCGATTTCTTCTTCGGTCATACCCATGGGGTTTCCACCATATCCCCAGAAATAACCGGGCGGGCAACCGTGCTCGTCCTTGAGCCATCCAGGAAGAAAGATCGCTAGCGTGATCCCTACAAGGGTTAAAGCAATACTTAGTGTCACCACAAGAATGATCATCTTTGTGGGTTTCTTTGGAGCCGGCATTCCTGGTGTGAACTCATACATGAAGACCATTGTATTGATTGAATGCTGAACTTCTCCAATAGTGATTCTCTAAGGCAGGGAAACGTTCTATCATTGATGTCTGACATTGTTCTGACGTCGACGTTGCTGGCCACCACAGTTAGTCATCCCAGGCTTCTTGAAACCAGATGATTCTCACTAGTCGACCTCTATGAGATCGTGGGCTATCCCTTGCCCGCTATCCAGTGCAGTAATTCCTCGGTGAAGGTGAGCAAGGTTGGTCTCGGAATAGAACGCGTCAGTTTCTGTGGTTACCTCAAAAGGAAGACGCTTTTCTCTCAGGACAGCGCGAGCAAACATATTGAAGGCAACCGAAGTGTTTAATCCAACCTGGCCACAGAAATCGTCAAATTGTTTCTTTACTTCGGAATCCATTCGTACACTAAAAGTTGTCTGTGTCATATCAACCTCCATGCCTAGTGAGCACCTATTCTACTTGAATCTGAACCTAATATAACCTTGTAGGTTCACAAATGGGGCTTATAAGTAGACAACGGTGGTACACAAGATGGTGTTTTTCGTTCACCGGCAGTCCTCAGTCACCGAGATAGCGAAGGACAGCCAGTACGCGGCGGTGGTCGTCGGGGGAATTCAACAAATCCAGTTTGGTGAAAATCGAGGCAATGTGTTTCTCTACTGCGCCGAGGGTGATCACCAACACATCAGCAATCGCAGAATTAGATCGGCCCTGGGCAATGAGTCCCAGAACTTCGTACTCGCGAGAGGTCAGGCGGTCCAATCCTTGACCCCGCCCATCATTTCGCAGTGTCAACTGCGCAACCACCTCGGGATCGATCACCATACCACCGTGGGCAATGACCTCCAGAGCGGAAGCAATCGTGTCCATGTCTTGAACGCGGTCCTTAAGCAGATAACCAACCCCACCGGAGCCACTGCGCAAAAGATCGCGAGCCGCATCCCCATGAACCCACTGGGACAACACTAAAACTCCGACCTGTGGATGGGTTTCGCGGATGGTGATTGCCGCACGCAGACCATCATCGCTATGGGTTGGCGGCATGCGTACGTCGGTAATCACCACATCAATGCTGGATTGTTCCATAGCGTCGATGAGTTCAGGTGCACTGCCCACCGCTGAGATAACCTCGTGTCCCAGCTCGCTGAAGAGCCGTATAAGGCCCTCGCGCAAGAGAACACTATCTTCCGCAATCACCAAGCGCATGATTCCTCCTTACCTTCACAGTAACACAGGGGGGACGTACCTTTTCTGTTCCCTCTCTCTTCGTCATTCTGCAGCCTTCCTTGCACGGTCATTCCGCGGAGCACTGCGAGTCGCCCTAGCGGGCTCCGCAGCACAGGCTCCACGACTCGCGGAATCCAGATCAGCGAGATCCCCGAAGAAGAGTCTGGGGAGCATCACCCATCACCGACGGTCACCACCATGGCAAGTGTGATATCTGGACCCTGCGAGACGGTGTTCCTCGCTTCGCTCGTCACCCGTCCGCAGGGTGACACCTTCCACGTCATTCCGCGGAGCGAAGCGACTCGCGGAATCCAGATACAGGGTTATCCACGGCTGTGGAGTCTGGTGACAATCACCAACCACTAGCGGTCACCACCATGGCAAGTGTGATTTCTGGACCCAGCGAGTCGCTTCGCTCCGCGGGGTGACGGAGGTGGTGTTAGAGGGGGAGGGTTGCGCGAATACTCGTACCACTGGAAACGTCGAGAGAAAATGATCCGTCCAAGGCTGTGACCCGGTCTTTCAAGCCAGACAAGCCGTGGTTGGGGATCATCTGTGCGCCACCGGTGCCATTGTCGGACACCTCAAGTAGGAGTCTCTCGAAGTCATCGAGACCAACATGGACCTCGATCAGGGTGGCAGACGAGTATTTCATCGAGTTCGACAATGCCTCACTGACCACATAGTACGCAGCGCTCGCCGGTCCTTGAGGGGGCTCGGAGGTCAATGCATAGCGCAGCTTCACCTCGATAGGGCAGTCAGCAGCTAACGCTACCAAGGCAGCGCGCAAACCCCGTTCAGCAAGGACGGGCGGGGCAATTCCCCGTGAAAGGGTACGCAGTTCACCAATAGCGGCTTCCGTCATCTTTCGCGATTCTGCGATCAAACTAGCGGTGGCTTCCTGGTCGCCTTCACCGAGGCGTCTCTCGGCAGCAGCGAGATCCATACCCAGACGGATCAGTGTCTGTTGGGGGCCATCATGAAGATCACGCTCGAGACGGCGAAGAGCGTCAGTTTCAGCTTTCCCCAATTGGTCACGGGCTTGCGAGAGTTCAACCACCCGTTTCTCTAGAGATCCCCGACTCTGGGTGAGTAGCGCCCGACCAAGGCCCACATGGATCAGTGCGCACCCGCGTACGATCAAAGGCAGAGTCACCAGGGCAAAGATGCCCACCAAGAGATCAAACACGACACCGGGAAGTGGCCAGTGAAGGATGTCCATCAGTTGGCTAGAGCCGGTAGTATCAGCAGGCAGGAAGGGTTCCCAGATCCAACCGGTGAGGCCAGCAAAGATCATCGCCCACCAGGTCACGGTGATCGACCAGGTGATGACACTGATCGGGAAAGAAATGATGCCATGGAGATATTCACGCCACAGCTGGGAATCCACGAGCGGGCGTACCAAGCGTTGGGCGAGAGTGCCCGGGTGTCGAGGGGGACTGACCCAAGAAAACTTCGCCCCACACAGCTCCAACCGGTGCCTTTCAATCGCGGCGAACCCACGCCCCACATAGAGGGTCGCCACCATGAGTGGTAATCCCACCCATATGATGATCAACCCCACACCTGTGGACATGCCCGTGACCAACACTATGAAAGCAGCTAGAGCGATAGGGAAACCGGTGAGCAGGTACGCGGAATCGAGCAGTGGCCGCCGTACGAGCTGTCGAGTGGTTCGCTGAGGTGGGAGGGCAGTTGAGGTCGTCGCTTCCTGGGGATCGTACTGTTCATAGCTGGTCATGATTGTCCTTAAGCTTCTGCCACGTGTTTTCGTGGTACTCCTAGTCTGCTGGCAAGCGTACGCCCGCGTCACTGGTGGTTTCCCCCGAAATCGTGGTGGGGTTAACCCCCCTCACAGGTAGGCGTAGACATCCTCGAGAGTGAGCCCACGTGCGATCATCATCACCTGGATGTGATAGAGCAACTGGGAGAGTTCCTCGGCGAGCTCCTCATCGGTTTCGTGTTCGGCTGCGATCCAGGATTCTGCTGCCTCCTCCACCAGTTTCTTGCCAATAGTATGGACACCGGCATCGAGCAGACGTACCGTACCTGATCCTTCGACATGGGTACGAGCCTTGTCGCTCAATTCAGCGAACAGCTCTTCGAAAGTTTTGCTCATGAGTCACTCGATTCTGTGTGCGATGATTCGAGAGGGGAGAGGGAATGTGGGGTGCCGACGAGGTGGGAGATACGTCCGCCCATCAACCCCAATTCGGCGTACTGCTCTAAGCGTGAACGCGAATCAGCGATATCCAGGTTGCGCATCGTGAGTTGGCCGATGCGATCCAGTGGCCCGAAGGCAGCATCCTCAACAACTTCCATCGAGAGTTTGTCCGGGTGGTACGACAAGGCTGGGCCCTGGGTGTCTAGAATCGTGTAATCCTCACCACGGCGAAGTCGGATCGCCACCTCGCCAGTGATCGCCGAAGCCACCCACCGATAGAGGGACTCACGGATCATGAGTGACTGCGGATCAAACCAGCGCCCCTCATAGAGTAAGCGCCCCAGTTTGCGACCATCGTTGTGATAACTGGCGACCGTATCTTCATTATGGATCGCGTTCAAGAGGCGCTCGTAGCCAATATAGAGCAGGGCCATACCGGGGGCCTCATAGACCCCGCGCGACTTGGCCTCGATGATACGGTTCTCAATCTGGTCACTCATACCCAAACCGTGGCGGCCCCCCACAGCGTTCGCTTCGCGGAAGAGAGCAGTACGGCTCTCGAAGGTTTCGCCATTGATCGAGATCGGCCAACCGTTCTCGTACGCAATCGTCACCTCTTCAGTGGCGATCTCAACGCTCGGATCCCAAAAACGTACTCCCATGATTGGTTCCACTGTTTCGAGGGACACACTGAGTTGTTCGAGGCCTTTCGCTTCATGGGTGGCCCCCAGGATGTTGGCGTCTGTGGAGTAGGCCTTCTCTTTCGAGTCGCGGTACGCCAGGTTGCGATCGGTCATCCAGGTGCTCATCTGGTCGCGCCCACCCAGCTCGGCGACGAACTGCTCATCCAGCCACGGTTTGTAGATTTGAAGCTGGGGGTTCGCCATGAGCCCGTAACGATAGAATCGCTCAATGTCGTTGCCCTTGTAGGTGGAGCCATCGCCCCAGATGTGACAGTTGTCTGCGGCCATCGCCTGGACGAGCATCGTGCCGGTGACTGCGCGTCCCAGCGGTGTGGTGTTGTAGTAAAACCGTCCAGCATTACGAATGTGGAAGGCCCCGCACTGAATGGCGATCATTCCCTCGTTGACGAGCGGATCAAGGCAGTCGATGAGTCGAGCAATGTGGGCGCCGTATTCTTTAGCACGACCAGGGACTGAACCGATGTCGGGTTCGTCGTACTGACCAATGTCAGCGGTGTACGTGCACGGGATTGCCCCTTTTTCTTTCATCCACGCTACAGCCACCGAAGTGTCCAACCCACCTGAGAAAGCCAACCCCACTAACTCACCGGTAGGTAATTCGTTCAATACTCTCGCCATGGGGGTTATTGTACTTGCATCGAGAGGCCAACTAAGAACTAAAGCTTGCTCTTAGTCTGAGGCAAGCGGAGGGAGATCACGACGACACTCGATGATCCAGTCCCGTAATTGTCCGTAGGTGAGTTGTCCGGCAGCAACTTGTCGAACGGTGTTAGCAGCCTCTACTTGATCAACATTCAAGACAACACCAGCAGAGCGATAAACCACCATTGCGCACAACCATGTAAGGCGTTTGTTTCCATCCATGAACGCAGGTGCTTGACATACTTCGAAAATGAGGCGAGCAACCTTCTCATCAAGTGTGGGATAGAACTCTTGAACGCCGAAGCCACCGAAAGGCGCTGCAACAGCTCCTTCGAATCTTCCTCGATCGAGTAGAGGACCAGCATGAATTGCTTGGTCGAAGATAGCGATGGCATCATCGCAAGTGAGAGTAAGCATCACTGGGCTAATAAGGAAAGAGTGTGGCTCCACTGGTCTGCTGAATCCTCAACCCATTGATGGAGATCTGCTGGATCAGGGTGTTCGAGTTCAACCGGCACTCTTCGAGGGCCCGCATCTTGGGCGCTTTGTCGTGAGTATTCTTCCCTCATGAGGTCTGTAGGGATCACGCTCGTACCCTTCTCTTCCTTCTCCGCGTACGTCTGTGCCCACGGTGTTTCAGTGTGGGTGAGTTCCTTGAGCTCGACACCAGTGAGTGCCCCATAGAAGTCGACGACAGCCCTGATGTTTTCTTGTTGCTGGTCGCTCAGGCCCAATTCTTCCGAAGGCTGTTCTGGGGAGTCCATGCCCCCGCGCAAGCTTCGAATAACAGGGCCCATCTCCCATGCTTCGATGGCTTCATCAAAGAGTGGACCACCATCCCAGGCTAAGTTCCACCCCTGAGCGTAGTAGACCAGCTTTTGTGCTTGCACTTCCCCAAGGAAAGAGTGCCCCAAAGATTTCATGTACGCCAATACCTGCTGTGCAGTAGCCATGATTTCCTCTCTTTCTACTCCGGAATTCTTTCTATCAGTATGCCATGGAGGACTGACATTTCCTCCTGGGTTATACCGGTCCCAACCATGTCAGGTCTGGGAACCGCGCGAAATCTGAGTCGAAAGAACACACTCCCACTCCATGTTCGATAGCGAGCGCGGCCAGGTGAGCATCGGGTACGAGGTTCCCCCGCAGGTCACCGTCCGTGATCAGCCGTTCGAGAATACGGGAGTGATGTTGTCTGGGCTCGGGGATCCAAACTTGGGGTGAATCAAGCCAGTCACGGATGAAACCCCAAGCTTCCCCAGGTGTGAGTGGATGGGTGGAGGCTCTCGGATGGGTCACGATCCGCTGGAAAGCGAGCAGGGAAACCCAGGGGAGCCCAACGCGAGTGACCCCGTTCAGGGCTTCTTCCAACCATGTTTTGGCTGGGATATGAAAGGGGGAGGAGGAATCAACCCCGTAGATCAGGACGTTGGCATCAACAATCACGATGGGTCCAGTTGGTCGAGATGATCGAGTGCCTCTGCAATGTTGCTGACATCAATGGTGAGCCCAAGATCTGTGGTGCGTTGGGTGAAAACCGTGGATGGTTCTGGCGTACGTTCTAGTCCTCGCCGAGCAAGAAGATTGATAGCTCCGGACTGGCTGATACGGCTCGTACGCAGTAGATGCTCAACAGCGCTGGCAACATCCGGGTCAAGACGTACGGTTGTTCTCATGATCCTAGAATAGCATCAAAGATGCGCGCATGTAGCATCTGAGATGCATGCTAGAGGCAATTTCGCCTAACTGTCTGAATAGCGAGGGTATTGCACATTTTGGTAGTTGGTTCCGCCATCAGAACTGTCCAGGAGTTCGCCGTCTAATGTGAAAGTCCTCGTCAGACATTGGTCGTAAGATGCGGCCAGCACCATGATCTTGTCGTCTGAGATAGGCAAGATGGTAGTGAAACGAAAATGATCTTCAGGATCGGTATGGGCTGCATCCGGGTAGCCATCAAGATTAGCTACCACAGCAGGTTGGTGCCCTGGTACGGCAAACATCAGGTGTTGTTCCATGAATTTCTCTGTGGGCTCGTCCCAGGTGTTGCATTCTTTGAAGTAGAAGAACCCGTCAGCAACCGGGGAGGGGTACATGCGCAGTTCGCAACCTTGATGGTACTGGCTCTGGACGCCAATGTAGCGCGATATTCCGGTAGCGGTGTCATACTCGAAGAGCGCCCTTGAATATCCTTGATCCGTGTCATAACCATCCCCTTGGCTCCTGATGGAATAGTGAACCATGGTGCTTGATAAAGCTATCAAGACAAGTTCAATGTTGTCGATAGTCGTGGTCTTTCCGGTATCCGGGGTGTACGCACACACACTCAGGGTATCTATATTGATGAACAAGGTGTCCTGTGTGGCTTGATGAAGGAGTACAGGATATCCGGTGTAATCGAGTGTTCTCATGCAGTCGATAACCAAGGGTTCACTCATTCTGGTCTCAACATCCAAGACGTAGATTGGGCTTTCTGGCTGCCAGTCCCCTGGGCGATCATCTTGGTAGTACACCTTGTCTTGCACCACCGTCCAATCCCTCGGGCAAATATTGAGGTCAACTTGGTGGATCGGGGTGAATGGTCCATCACTATTGGAGTAGTTGATAGACACAATGGTGGCGTGTTTTTCACCGGCACACTCCATGATGTAGATGTTGTGTCCACTGACAGCAAACCGGCTGCCCCATGGTGCGTCAGTCGTGAGGTGATAGATTTCGATTTCTTTCCCAGATTGGGTGAACCCCACAAGCCACTTATCGTCTTCGGTGTCTAGATGCCCACGAGGGTTGGTGTCCCGTAGGGCGAAACTCACAAAGAGATCAGTACTCATGGGCCCAGATGGTGCAGGAGCACTGGGATTGGGGGTGTTGGTGGTCACAGGGGGTTTGTGGAAATAGTGTCCATAGGCGAAGTATCCCCCTCCACCGATAAGCCCCAGAACCATAACAGTGATCAGGACGACCCATGCTGCTCGGGAATTCTTGGGGCGCTTGGGTGGGGTGTGCATGAGTGGTGCTGGTTGCAGGCCCCAGACATTGAACGGGGTACGAGGGTCCCTGGTCATGATGTTGTCCTCCTTGGTTGTTCATCATGGTTAACGATGTGCTGACTCCCATCGTAAAAACGTGCGGAATATAGCACGATGGGGATTAATCCCCATCGGCAGGTTGACACCCTGGTCAGTTTAAAGATATCTCAATCGATGGTGGCGCACTTGGGGATTCGCTGTACAATAGTAGGGCTCAATCGAGCGTACAACTCAACAGGGGATGACTGGTTTCGACTTGGAATGGTAGTTCTAAGAGAAGCGGGCCGAGGACTCAGGGTTATCTCGTTAACGATCCTTGAAAAATAATAAGTGCCAACAATGTTCGCACCGACTTCGCTCTCGCAGCCTGATCTGCGACCGAAGGGTCAGCCTAGGGGTGCCTTCCCTTTAGTGTCTGGCCTCGTTTAGAAGGCTTACTGTGACTCCCTCGTCCTAGGGGTTTCACAGGACATTTATAGTGACTGGGCTTGTTCATGACGTGTATTGGAGTGCATGAGAGCCGAGTAGAACACCAACTAATACTGCGCCCGGAGAATGCTTAGTTCGCCTTTCGAGGACGGGGGTTCGATTCCCCCCATCTCCACAGACGATTGGGGTGGGAGAACGAAGCTTGCTTCAATTCCGAACCGACTGAAGTCTGTTGACTGAGTGCAGCGAGGAAACACCATAATACGCTTATCCGAACACCTGACCCATCAGTGAGGCTCCGGCAGGTGTGTGCTCGACGCAATGCTCTGTTCCGCGATACTATTGGAAATGTGAGTATTAACTACAGGCAAATTGTGGACAACTTCATCGATTCAGGTGCCGAATGGGCGACACTAGGCATGGTTTATGGTCGCCGCCGGATTGGCAAATCCACTTTGCTGAACTCAGTTTCTACAAGTCGTCAAGGGTTCTATTGGGAAGCGACCCGCACCGAGTCGCGTGTCCAACTAGCTCGGCTCGGGGATTCACTCGGTGAACACCTCGGCACCGGTTCCCTAGCACTGACCGACTGGCCTACTGCATTAACTGCCTTACTGAGACTTGGTGCTGAACGGTCAGTGCCGGTCGTGATTGACGAGTTCGGATATGTATTGGAGTCATCTCCCGGTGTCGATTCCGACGTAGCGGCCGCGCTCGGCTCTCAGGCTCGGCGTACTGGAAACGGACAGGCTCGGTTGGTGTTGTGCGGTTCCGCAATTACTGTCCTGAGTGCGCTAACAGCCGGCCAAGCGCCACTGCGTGGACGTGCCGGGATGGAATTGGTTATGCATCCGCATGATTTCCGCACTGCTGCGACATGGTTGGAAACCGACGATCTCACTCTGGCTGTCCACACCCATGCAGTCATTGGAGGGGTGATTGGGTACGCAACTGACATGGTCGACTACGATCTGCCAAAGTCGAAAGATGACTTTGATAGCTGGATTGTTCGTCGTGTGTTATCGCCAGGGGCAACCTTGCACCACGAGGGAGCAACTCTCCTAGCTGAAGACCCTGCCTTGAGTTCTGCCAGCCCTGTATTGCACCATGCAATCCTAGGTGCGATAGCCAACGGTTCGGTAACAGCCGGTAAAATCGCTAAGCGCCTCGGTCGGACGGTATCCAATCTCGACCCGGCACTACGGCGTCTTATCTCTGCAGGTTTCGTCATTCGTCACAGCGATCCCATACGGTCCCAGCGACCGGTGTATTCCCTCGCCGACCCATTCCTCCAGTTCCATTACGCCATACTCGAACCGTATTCCATGGTTTTCCGCGAACGGGAACCCACGACTGCATGGCAACACCGGTTGGAATCTACATTTCATTCGCGGGTGCTTGGGCCAACATTCGAGGAACAGTGCAGGATCTGGGTAAGACGTTTCGCCACTGAATCGACCATTGGTGGATCGATCGATCACGTCGGTCAATCTGTTGTGACCATCGACCGAGTCGAGCGACAAATCGACCTCGTAGTGGCTGCCGGTGACGATTGTACCCCGTCTGAGCGGTCAATTCTCGCAATCGGCGAATGTAAGGCAGGCAGCATCGTCGGTACGGGAGTGCTCACTAATCTCGAACGCGCCCGAGCAGCTTTCGGTGACCGCGCCAACGGAGCAAAGTTGCTTCTCTTCGCTACCAGTTTTACCCCTGAGCTTGCCCGCATCGCCGCAGCGCGACCAGACATTGAATTGGTTGACCTCGAACGCCTCTACTATGGCGAATAAGTGGGACACCTGGCCATTGACAACACAGGTCGGGCAACACGTTCCGCCATGTGCAGACAGGAGTGCATGAGAGTTGAGCAAAACAAGAACAACAAACACCCCTTGATGGGGCGTTTGTTGCGCTATTCGAGAGTCTTAAGCCCCGGAGTACCTCGGGGATTGGACGTTGGTGTAGAAGGTGGGGCCACCATCGGAACTGTCGATGACATCGCCTTGCATGTTGATGGTTCTCGTTGAATAGCCTACAGAACTCCAGGCCCCCGAAAGGAGGACCGTGTCCGAGGAGATGGGGAGGATGGTGGTGAATCGGAACTGAGGTGATGGTTCCAGTGTCGTCAGGGTTGATAGTTGCCCACGGTTGACCAGCATGACCGATAGGCTGGTTGGGCCCGACAGGCCATACCCACAGCCTGACAAATAGACATATCCCTGGTTGAATTCTGCCACCGAATCAGGCATCCCGCATGCCTGGACGTAGTTGCTTTGTTCCCCAAGGAACGTGGATGTCCCTGAGTCAGGGTAAAACTCGTAGAGCCCTGAATACCCCGCACCTTCAGCCCAATGGGTGTGGTACACCATGTTTTGTGAGGAGGCGTTTTCTATCGTCGGATATTCGTGAGCAATTCTTCGTGTCTCCCCGGTGGTGACGTTAATGATGTAATCTCCATCTTCTTGAATGTAAACAACAAGGTAGTGCTCAGTGCTCAGTGGTTGGAGCGACACGTCTTCCCACACCTTGACCAGCGGGAGGCCTCCCAGGGCGGAATCGAGGGTTTGGGTGGATCCATTGTCCGTGAGCTCTAGGGTGAGGATGGGTTCAGAAATCCTTAGGTCCTCACTGCTCATCTGATAGACAAGGGTGTCGGCGATCACTGTGAAAGTTTCCGGCCACTCGTTCAAGGAGGTACGAAGCTCGGGTGTGAACGACTCGGCACTGTTGGAATAGTCGATAGACCAGAGATCAACGGTGTTGCGCTCGCCGCGGGTCATAATATAGATAGACCCACCACTGACGCGATAGTCAAAAGCCCCCGATTGGTGATAGAGCTCGACTTCTCGCCCGGACTGGGTGTAACCCACGAGGGCGACTTGGACTGTGGTGTCGTCGAGTTCGTATCCATAGTAATAGTCGACATCTGGGACCGTGACCTGTTGAGCGAAACTCACGAAGAGATCCGTGCTGACAGGCCCAGGGTTTACTGACTCATTTCGGCCAGATGTGCCTGCTCCTTCGCCAGAGTTCTTGAAGAAGAATCCATAGGCAAAGAATCCTCCTGCGCCGATGAGTGCGAGCACGAGTACGGTGACCAGTGCTATCCCAGGGCCTCGGGATTTCTTAGGGGGCTGTGGTGTTGTCTGCATCGCGGGTGCTAGTTGCATGCTGGAGGTGTTGAAGGGGGTACGGGGGTCTCTGGCCATGGCTCAATTCTCCTGGGTTACTCGCCGTGGTTACTGGCGAGTTCATTCTCATCTTAGATTTACTTCCAACGTGTTCCTATGGGGAGTAATCCCCATGTATGGGTCATCCTTGGGTTGCCCTTGCGCCGCACGATGTGTATGCACTTCACTATGCCTGTTGACTGTGTCACTCGCACAGATCACACGGGGTGTGACACTGATGAGGTGGCTACTATCATCCATCGCCTCATCAACCCAATACAAACGAGCCACACCGCTCGTACTCAGTAACCGAATTGAGGGTAGACGGCTCCTCCATATCGAATAGGGGTATCGACTTCTTCCTTCAGAATCTCTCCGGCTAAGGAGACAACCGAGTGTCTGAAGAGTAAGGGAGTATGCGCATATCCAAAGACAGGGATCAACAGGACTTCGCCATCTGAGATGGGAGTTAAGGTGCGATAATTATCCGACCGCAAATTTGCCAGTAACCTGGGTTGCTGACCGAGTTCGACGTAGTACACCCCTAGGTTTTCATAGTCATCACCCGTAGTGCTTGTGTAAACATATCCGTTTTGTACAGGCACCGGCTCCGAACCGCAATGGAATCCAGTATTCTGGCCATCACTTGAACCAGCAAGCACTGTCATGTTTTCAGTATATATATCATAATGGGTAAACCCAACGCAGGAATACCATTCATCGTCATTGGGGCCGTAGATTGAAAACAATACAGCGCCGTTCAATGCAGTATCGGGGTGACAGTTTGAGCATATCTTTGTCAACTTTTGCTGTTCGACATCAAAAGAATAGGTCCAGTCGCCGCCACTATGGTCGCTTTGGATTCTGAAGATCAGCTGGTTCCCTGTTGCATGGAGCGAGTACATATAGGCGGGCTCTGCCTCAGGGCCATCGCCAAACACGGTTGGCCCAAGAAGGGTATGAAGATTGGCCACCAGTGTCTCGCTACCACTCTTGAGATCAAATTTAAATATCTCTCGGGATTCCGGCCCCCCTTTTGTGTAATAGATATTGTCTTTAATGGCGACAAAGTCGAATTCGAGGCATGTCTTAAGATCAACGAGCGGTGCGGGTGTGTAGTCACCGGCGCCTGAGGCGTAATCGATAGCGAAAATGTGAGTTCCCACTGAACAATCTTGGAGGAGTATCCGCGGTCCAGTGATGGCGTACTTGAGGGCCCAAGCGTCGGAAGGAATGGGGTAGATCTCGATTTCTTCTCCATTTTGCTTGAAACCAACAAGCGAGTGGTCTATAGAGGTATCAATATCGTCAGGATCGAGGTAGGTGACTCGCACAGGAAAACTGACAAAGTGATCGCCACCACCATGCTCACCGGTGGTGGGAGACTGAGATTGAGTATTGCTTGTCTCCTCGCCAGAGTTCTTAAAGAAGTATCCGTACGCGAAGTATCCTCCGGCACCAACCAGTGCGAGCACGAGTAGAGTGACCAGCGCTATCCAGGGGCCTCGGGATTTCTTAGCAGGCCGTGCGGTGTACTGGGCTGGTGCTGGTTGCAGTGGGCCAGATGTGAATGGGGTATGGGGGTCTCTCACCATGGTCATTCTCCTTAGTTCTTTGTCATCGCTGTGTATGACCTGTGCACTAAGCCTAAACTGCCCAAGAAATATAGCACTATGGGGATTAATCCCCATGCATCCCTCTGTCGGCTAGTTGGGGTAACGCGGGTACTGGGGGTTGAAGTAACCTCGATCGCCCGTGCTCGTGCCAAGGATTGTGCCATCGGTCTCGAAGGCGATCAGCGTATAGGAATAGTTGGTCTCGTCTTCACTGAGATCTGCTTGGATACCACTGAGGAGAATCGAATCCTGGGACATCGGGAAGAACGACGAGCCCCGCCCGTAGGGCTGCGTCATGACCAATTGCGGTTGAGATCGCGGCGAGGACACATAATAGACATCGTGAACAGGTGTTTCCTGGGCACTCATGTTCGAATCAAGATAAACATAACCCTCGTGGAAGGGGGTAATAATGGTGCCCTCCATCCTCCAGTCAGTTACTGGTATGCCGATTTGAGTAGTCACGCCAGTACGAACGTCGTACTCAAAGAATTCTTGATCCCAGCCATCATCAACCGTCTCCCTTGGCTTGGTATAGATCACCTGATGAGCCAGGATTACTTCAGTGCGGCAGCCTTCGCACATGATCGTCGACTCCTGCGTGAGCGGATCAAACACGTGGCAGACATCATCATTGAGGGTGAAGATCAATCGATCGTCAGTGGCCTCCAGTACGTCAATGTGCGGATTACCATCGGGCCAATGGTGTGACTGAGTTAGGTCAATGACAAGCGGGGGATTTTCGATTCCAGTATGAAGATCCATGGAATGGAGTTCATTGCTCTGGAGTTCTAAGACGTAGTACGCCGTGTCATTCATGACCGTAAACCCTCCCCAAGGGTAGTCCGGGAGTTGAGCTCGAAGGGTGAGAGGATACTCGTCAGCCTCACTACCGTAATTCATGGAATAGACACGTGCTGGTTCAACAGAAGTATCTAAGACATAGAGAGTGTCGCCACTAGCAAGAAATTCATTCTGGAATCCCCTCATGTGATACAGCTCGATTTCACCACCATCAGCAGTGAATCCTACGAGGTGTACTTCAACACCAGAATAACCGTTATCTTCGCTGATTGGTGTAGCAACGTGTCGTTCAGCGAAGCTCACGAAACGCCCTGTAGGCTGCCCACTTGCTGGAAGTCCGGAACTTGTTGGAGTCGGTGTTGGGTGATCGTCGCGCCCAGTGAAATACCACCACGAGAACACCCCACCAGCACCCATCAGTACGAGGGCAAGAAGGATGATCAAGGTGATCCTCAGACCCCAGTGTTTCTTTGGTGCCGGGCCAGGGGCAAGCGGAGCTTGAGAGGGCTGAGTGTACGGAGGTTGAGTCGGGAGAGACATGACTTACCTGGGTTGACCGTCGGGAAGGTCCGAGGCTTGAATGCGGTGACCTGTTTCGGCATCCTCAAAAGTGATGGTGTACGCATCCATACCCGGAAGCGACTCCAAGAAGGACCTCAACTGTTGGTGGGCGCTGATGGAGGCTTCATCCAACAAACCGGAGGCACGGGCATTGGCTTCCATCTGTTCGCGCTCAAACTCGAACAGTGAGACATAGTTTTCTATCTTGTTGCTGTTCAACAGTCCCCCCTTGTCGAAGAGGACTTCTGTCGTATCAGGAACAAGGGTATGGGAGAGGAACTGAGCTGGCGGTACGGTGATGATGATCTCATCACCATTGGTGGTCACCAACAATTGTGACCCGTCAATACCGATCTCCATCACCCCCTCATAACGAACCGCGAAATAAGCATTGGTGAAGGGGACATCCAAACCACCAAAACTTTTCACCGTCTCCCGATAGACCACATTGGTGTAACGGTAGGTGAGGGAAGAGATTTTGAAACTCTGAACGATCTCCTCAGTGATGGGCTGAACTTTCATCGACTCTTTGGTCGACACTGGTTTGCCGAAAGCGAACCAGCCGAAGATAAGAACCAGACCAAGCAGTACGATCACAGGAAAAGTGATGAAATCGCTCACTTTTCTTCTGGGGGTGGTCTTGGGTGTTTTTTCGCCTTTTTCCGGTTTGCTCATGGGTATCAGTCTACACATGTCACCTAGCTGGAGATCTTCTCCAAGCGTACAGACAAAGCATGGGACAAGATATCGACGCACTGCGAGATGATCGCAAAAGCCTCCTCGTACACAGAAACAGAGAGACCATAAGGATCGACAATGTCGAGTTTCTTTGCTGGCAGGTGCAGTTTTGGTCGAGAAATCTGAACATAGTCGATGATGGTGGAGATGCGCTCCGCTACAGACTGGGTGCTGAGTGTGCTCAGGTCCATCGTGGACAAGGCAATGCCCACCTCAACCAGGGTGAAGGTTTTGCTCACTGCCTTGGGATCAAGCCCAACGACTTTCGCCCGGTGACTCACACTCGCTGTCAGAATGAGGTCGGCACTACGGACCAGATCCTGGGTCAGTTGGGTGGCAGAATAATGACCTGTATCAGCTCCGACGCGCTCCAATAATTCAGCTATAGGGCGGTGTATCCCTGCACCAACAACTGCGTGAGTACCTGCACTAGTGATCTGGGCAAAGTCACCCAACTGTAAGCGCAGTAGTCTTTCCATAGCAGGAGACCGACAGATATTCCCCGTACATACGGCGAGAATATGCCCGGACTGCCTCTCCATGGGTCCTCAATTTCGTGATCGAAACCCGAGACGATGCTCAGGTGAACAATGAATCAGGAATCAGCGATTGCGTGAGGGCTCAGTCTATCGTGTACTGTAGGTCACCACAGGCACAATTCAGAGAAGAGGGGCAGTGGAGTTCCGGGAATATCTAGCTATACTGCGAAAGTATTGGATCAGCATCGTTGGGCTCACCCTGATAGGAGCTATCGCGGCTGGGGCCTATATCCTTGTGACACCACCTGTCTATACTGCGCGGTGCCAGGTCTACCTCACTGTCTCCATGGGGAGTTCGGTTTCTGACTTTGCCCAAGGATCAAACTACGCCACATCCCAGGCTCGTTCCTTTGCTGAGATTGCGAGAACCCCTGTGGTCTTGGACCCTGTCATCAGACAGCTAGGTTTAGAGACAACATCAGCGAAACTTGCCACGAAGATCACCGCAACCGTACCAACCAATTCGTCCCTGATCGCTATTAGTGCTCGCGATGACGACCCTGAACTTAGCGCGAAGATTGCTCAACAGGTGGCCTTAAGTCTGCGCGAAGCGATCAACCGGTTGACACCTTTAGACACGAATGACAAACCTGTGGTGGTGGGAACAATAGTGACCCCGGCAGTGCCACCGACCACACCAACAAGTCCGCGTGTACTACAGACACTGTTCTTAGGTGTACTCATTGGTTTGGCGCTGGGCGTGGGACTCGCCGTCCTGCGGAAAGCACTAGATATCCGCATCCACACCTCGAAAGATGTCACCAATGCTGTCGATTATCCGGTGGTGGGCAGTATTCCACGAGATCAAGATCTGGCAGCGAATCCAGTGGTCCTCGTGCGAGCACCAACCTCAGTGTTGTCAGAGAGATTCCGTCAGCTTCGTACCAGTTTGTTGTTTTTCAATATTGAAGACGACAAGCCTTTCAATTTCGTGGTCACCTCATCGTTGGAGGGTGAAGGAAAGACTTCGGTCGCCATCAATATTGCTTATGCGTTAGCGGAACAAGGCGATCGCGTCCTGCTCATTGATGCTGATTTAAGAAGACCACGCATTGCTCACTATCTTCAACTCGAATCAGAAGCCGGGTTGACTACCGTACTGCTGAATCGTGCCCGCGCAGATGATGTGATCCAGTCACTCGGCCCCGGGTATCCCGACGTGCTCACTTCTGGGCCGATTCCCCCCAATCCTGTCGAACTGGTTGGGTCTCACCGGATGAAACTTTTGCTTGATCAAGTCTCTGACCACTACCAGGCTGTCATTGTGGATTCCGCTCCGCTGCTTCCCGTGGCTGACACCTTGTCTCTCGTACCCCATGTCTCTGGGGTGCTCATGGTGGCAGCAGCCGAAAAAGTCACTGTCCCCGAACTGAGTTCTGCCGCAGAATCAGTGGAGCGTACCTCCACACCGATCATGGGTGTGGTGTTGAATCAGGTACGCCGCCACGGTGGGCGTCATTCGAGTTACTACTATTACTATGACCAACACGAGTCCGCAACGAAACTCTCAGTAGAAGAAGTCAAAGAAACTCCCGATAGTTTTGCTGAAGAGATGGCCCAAGAACTAGCAGAGTTGAAAGCTGAAGCACTAGCCAAAGTAAAGACATCTGAGATGTCACCAGGTTTCAACGCTGCGCTCAAGCTCGATGATGATTTCATCGCGGATATCTCAAGCAATGATATGCCCACGGTGCCTGCGGAAATCCTGGCGGACGTTGATGAGGTGGTTGAACCAGAAGAACCGAACCCACCAGAACCTGCCAAACCAGTGAAGGCTGCGGCGAAAGCCCCAACGAAGACCACAGCAAAGACTCCTGCCAAGTCATCCACCAAGACCGCGGGCAAAGCAACAACAAAGGAATCTTCCACGAAGTAAACCTCGTCGAGACATGAACTTTTCCCCAGTAGACTAGTGACGATTTTTCTCTGCCTAGGCCCATGAAGAGAGGTTGAAGTGACTCAGGACTTCATTGACTTCCAGCTTTCTTCGCCGCGCCCACGCGATCCGAATGAGACTAGTGCCTTCGTCATGGCGATGTGCAATCAGAAAGGTGGGGTGGGCAAGACCACGACCGCTATCAACTTGGGTGCTTCTCTTGCCGAGTACGGGCGCAAGGTGCTCTTGGTTGATCTTGATCCTCAAGGTTCACTCTCGGTAGGTTTGGGTGTCAGCCCCCATGAGCTGGAAGCCTCCATCTATGACCTTCTCATGGATCCGAATGCTGAGGCTCAAGACCTCATCATCACCACGAGCACTCCAGGTTTGGACCTGCTTCCGGCCAATATTGATCTCTCAGCAGCTGAAGTACAACTGGTGAGTGAGGTTGCTCGCGAACACACACTGACTCGCGTACTGAAACCTTTGAAGGAACGCTATGACGTGATTCTCATTGATTGTGCTCCTTCTTTAGGATTGTTGACAGTGAATGCACTCACCAGTGCCGATGGTGTTCTCATTCCTTTGGAGAGTGAATTCTTTGCCTTGAGGGGTGTCGCCCTCCTCACAGAGACAATCTCCAAGGTTCAACAGCGTCTCAATGAGAAATTGGAGCTCGTCGGAATTGTGGGAACCATGTATGACGGTCGTACTATTCACAATCGAGAAGTCGTTGACAGGGTACGCGATGCTTTTGGTGACAAGGTTTTCGACACGATGATCAGCCGTACAGTGAAATTCCCAGAAACAACCGTCGCAGGTGAACCAATCATCTCCTATGCGCCCACGTCCACCGGCGCCCAACAATATCGCGAACTAGCCAGAGAGGTTATATCCCGATGCAAGGCCGTGTAAATCTTCCCGGTGCCGAGGAGCTTTTTCGCTCCACAGCACCTACCCAACCACCACCGACTCCACCGCAAGCTTCCCGGGCTTCAGGCAGGGTACGCCATGAGGAGAAGATCACTGTCTACATCTCCTCCGACGAGCTGATTAATTTGGAAGCGGCCCGACTCACCTTGAGAAAGGCCGGGATCAATGCTGATCGCGGGAAAATTGTTCGCGCAGCTGTCGCAGCAGCCCTCGCTGATTTGGATGCCCGTGGTGAGCAAGCCACGATCGTTGCACGATTGGGGGACTAGGTGAGCGAGGTGGTAGAAGCCGAGACACCGGAGTTTTCGCTCACACTCGACAACTTTTCGGGGCCTTTCGATCTTCTTCTCACCCTGATTTCTCGCCGAAAACTGGACATCACTGAAGTGGCTTTATCTCAGGTCACTGATGAATTCATTGCCTATATCAAAGCGCAGGGGCCCACCTGGGATCTTGACCAGACGAGTTCTTTTGTTGTCGTAGCTGCCACGTTACTCGATCTCAAAACTGCTCGATTGCTTCCCCACGGTGAGGTGGACGACGAGGATGATCTAGCTCTACTTGAAGCTAGGGATTTGCTGTTTGCTCGCTTGCTGCAATACCGAGCTTTCAAACAGGTTGCTTCGTGGGTAGAGTCGGTACTTGCGCAGGAGTCTAAAAGAATTCCGCGCCCGGGTGGGCTGGAGGAAGAATTCGCTACCCTGCTCCCAGAGGTGACCCTTGAACTCACCGGTGAAGAGTTTGCTCAGTTAGCAATTTCTGCGATGACATTGACCGCACAAGCAGAAGTCAACATGGAGCACATCTATTTGCCTTCTGTCAGTGTTGCTGAACAAGCCAATGTGCTGGCCACCAGGCTTCAGAAGAATGAAGCAATGACGTTCCGCGCTCTCGTGGCCGACTCTGAAACCCTCCCGACGACGGTGGCTCGCTTCCTGGCTATTTTGGAGCTGTATCGCAATGATCTTGTCGTCTTTGAACAACTTGACTCTTTGGCTGAATTAGTGATTCGGTGGGTTGGTGGCCCCACTGATGAGGTGAGTTTTGTTGATGAGTACGATGTCGTGGCGGAGTCGGAAGCTGTCGATGTGGACCTCAACGAGTTTGAATCGCCAGACCAGGGGGAGCAGGGGGATGTTAACCAAGGAAGAATTCCAGGAGAAGAACAATGAGTGAGCACAACCCGATAGATTCTGAGATTGAGGCTCTCCTCATCTTGGCGACTGAACCCATCACTGACCTTGAGCTAGCACAGACCTTAGAGGTTTCAGTTGGCGAGGTGAACAGTGCGCTGAAGAGACTGGCACAGTTCTATAACGACACTTCTCGCGGTTTTGAACTGCGTCACGTCGGAACTGGTTGGCGCTACTACACCCGCCCAGAACATGCAGATACTATTGCCCGCAGTGTCCTGGAAGGACAGTACGGCAGACTCTCTCAAGCAAGTTTGGAAACTCTGGCAGTCATAGGGTATCTCCAGCCGATTACTCGTGGGCGAATCTCTTCAGTACGAGGGGTCAATGTTGATGGTGTTGTGCGTACCCTCATCAGCCGTGGGCTTGTCTGTGAGGTTGATCGTGAAGAAGCCACAGGGGCAGGGCTGCTCGGGACTACTGCGTACTTCTTGGAAAGAATGGGTTTGACCTCTTTGGATGATCTTCCCCCCCTTGCTCCTCACCTTCCTGATGCCTCAGGTCTGGATGAGGAACTCAAACGCCTCGTTGACTCCGATGGGCTACTGAGTGAGAACACCACAGGAGATGACCCAGGCGAAAAGTCTCCCCACCAGGAGGACGACCATGAATGAACTTCCCGAAGGTATTCGCCTGCAAAAAGTCATTGCTGGTGCAGGGTTGGCGTCCAGGCGTGTTGCTGAAGAAATGATTGTCGACGGGCGTATCGAAGTTAATGGGCGTGTTGTCACCGAGTTGGGTACGAGAGTTGATCCGGAGGTGGATGTCATTCGATTGGATGGCTCCCGAATCCCGACACAACGTCACCGAGTGTACCTAGCACTCAACAAGCCAACCGGAGTGATCTCCACCATGGATGATCCTCAAGGTCGCCCCACTCTCACCGACTTCCTCCCACGCAAATCTTCTCGGCTCTTCCATGTCGGGCGCCTTGATGTTGATACTGAGGGTCTCATCATTTTGACCAATGATGGGGATTTTGCTCAGCGACTCAGCCATCCTTCTTTCGAAATCGACAAGGTGTACATGGCAGAAGTTGAAGGGTCGATGAGCAATCAGGACCTGAAATCTTTGGACAAAGGCGTCTATCTTGACGATGGGTTTATCAAGCCTGACAAGGTGAAACTCGTGAGTCGCTCTGGGCCAAAAACACTGGTCGAAATCACTATCCATTCGGGAAGAAATCGGGTGGTACGTCGAATGTTGGAAGCTGTTGGTTATCCAGTCGTGCGTTTGGCACGTACGAAAGTTGGCCCCATCCAGCTAGGAAAACTACCCAGTGGACAAACCAGAGAATTGAGTGTTGAAGAGACAGGCAAGCTCTTAGACTCTGCTTCGCGGTAGACTACCTCCTTGTGTGTTTGGCCATCAGGTTGGCCAGGAAGATGAAAGTTAGGTGACAACAATGACGAGGATCACAGCACGGAGAATCACCGGGTGTATAGTCGCCCTCGGTTTGGTTCTGACCATGGGGGCATGTTCGGTTGTGAAACCGAGCGAAGATCCAACGCCGGAAGTTGATCCTCGCGCGTTCAATCCACCCCCGGATTCTCCTGAGCTTGACGCAATCGTGGTTGAAGGCGGCTATGGGGAAGCCCCCACTGTCACCGTTCCGGCGCCATGGACAACCAACACCACCTATTCGAGGAATCTGGTTCAAGGCACCGGCACTGCTGCTCGCGACATCGGGTTCGTGAAGGTTCACTACACTGGCGTGAACGCTCGTACTGGCAAGGTCTTCGATAGTTCCTGGGATCGGGGGAAACCAACTAGTTTCTCCCTGCTGCAGGTGGTACCAGGATTCCAGAAAGGTTTAGCTGGGCAGCAAGTGGGGACACGTGTTCTTCTTGCTATTACAGGCGCTGATGGGTACGACAGTAGCGGAGGAAATGAGGACGCCGGAATCGAGTACGGTGACTCCCTGATCTTTGTGATCGACATTCTGCAAGTGGATGAAGATGTTGAGGTAACCGATACTGCACTGCCCACAGTCACAGGGCCCTTTGATGAACCTGTTGTGACCATTCCAACAGGCGCGGCACCTCCAAGCGAACTTGTTGTTCAACCGCTATTGACTGGAGCAGGTGATGAGATCACTGCCCAGGATTATCTCATGGTGGATTATGCCGAATACATGTGGAGTTCAGGCAAACTCGTACGCCAAACCTATGGTTTTCAACCCAAAGCCGATTTCCTCGCCAATGGCTTGGATGGTTGGGGTGAAGGGCTCGTGGGAGTCACCACTGGATCGCGAGTGCTTCTGGTTGTTCCGCCCGATCTTGCTTATCCGGATGGAAACCCTGATCAGGACATCCCCAAGGGTGCCACCATGGTGTATGTCATTGACATTTTGGCTTCCGTGACCTACGCCTAAAGTTTCCACGACCAAGGATCGACCAACCAAGGTTGGCGTGGGAGTTTCTCGACTGCGAACTGCGTGGCGAGGTCTTCGATGGTGACCATCTCACCAGGTGGGGTGAGTTGGAGCGAGTCGAATAAGTGGGTTTTCACCGTAGTCGTTGGTATGCCCTCCTGGTTGAGCCGCGACAACGACCAAGCCTTTTCCCTTTTAGCGAGCCTGGCACCATCGGCACCCATCACTAGTGGCACATGGAGATAGTTTGGCACTGTGAAACCCAAGACAGTGGCCAACCAAGCTTGGCGTGGAGCTGATGAGAGAAGATCATCACCACGCACAACCTGGTCCACGTGTTGCAAGCCATCATCAACCACGACAGCAAAGTTGTAGGAGAACACTCCATCACCACGGCGGACAACAAAATCGTCAACGAGGTCAACAACATCACCATGGAGCAGGTCGGTGCAGTGAAAAGGCGTCGAGGATCCACGGATGCGCAAAGCGGGAGGGCGAACGTGGCGAGCAGCCTTTCTCTGCGAAGCAGAAAGGTCTCGACAGGTGCCCGGATAGTGTGCGGTTGTCCCATGGGGGGCCAGTGATGCTTGAGCGATATCGCTCCGAGAGCAATAGCATTCATAAACCAGGTCTTTGATGCTTTCCAGGGCCTGTTCATAGATGTCTTGGCGACGGCTTTGGCGAATAACCTCTGGTTCACAGGTGATCCCCAGTTTGTTCAGGTCACGGCGGTGATTCTCAGAGATAGTGTTGGCATCTTTCATACGGGGAAGATCAAGGTCTTCTATGCGAAGAAGAAACCCGCGCCCACTGCTGCGAGCTGCCAGGTAGGCAATGAGAGCTGTCCGGAGATTGCCCACGTGGAGATCGCTGGAGGGGGTGGGGGCAAAACGACCAAACATGACAGTGAAGATCCGCACTTTCTACCCAAGAAATGGTTTACTTAGGTGCTACAGACTAGCTGAAGAGGTGCCATGGCTGCGCGCAATGAGGAAAGACTCCTCAACTTAACTATCGCGTTACTGGATTCCACTCGTTTCATGACCAAGGAAGAGATCTATCGAAAAGTGGAGGGGTATACCGATGTGGACGAGCCCAGTGATGCTACTGATCGCAAGTTTGAGCGTGACAAGGATGACCTGCGTGCCATGGGTGTCAGTATACGAACTGGACCTTCGGATGTGTGGTCTGACCTCAATGATGGATACCGCATCTTTCCCGAAGATTACTTTCTGCCCGAGATGACGTTCACTGCCGAAGAATCCAGGATCATTGCTTTGGCTAACACTATTGTTGCTGACCCACTCATCGAGGAGGGTGTTCGAGATGCTCTCGGGAAACTTCGAGCTCTAGGTGCTGAACCAGTCAGTGCTGGGCAGCCCTACATGGTTGCCCATGTGTTGACTGGTGGGCCTCACCTGGACATCCTCGATGAGGCAGTACGTACGCGCACAGCTGTGCAGTTCACCTACCATGATAAACTTCGCGAGGTCCAAGGGTGGAAGATCATTCAACGCTTCGGGTTCTACTATTTTCTGGGGTTTGAACAATCAACTGGTCCTCGCATTTTCAAGCTCGCTCGCATCCAGTCTCAGGCAGAATTGGTGGGGAACAGTGGCGCTTTTGACTCCCCGGCTCCAAGGGACATCGACGAGCTTGTCGCAAGCTTAGAGGGCCCTGAGCCGACGAGAAGTGTACGCGTTGCTCTGCGTGATTTCACCGCAGGGCATCTTCGTCGTCGAGGTGTGACAGTGAAAGGGGAAGCTCCACTAGGGTACGAGTTGGTGGAGATCCCTTATGCCCGCCTTGATGAAATTATTTCTTCACTGTGTGAGGTTGGTCCCGATGCTTTAGTCATGGATCCTGGTGAGGTACGTGATGGGGTTCTCGCCCACATGCGGTTTTGGCAAGGGAGGATCTGATGAGTAAGGGCATCCATAGGGCTGAACGATTATTGCGAGAGATCCCTTATCTTCTCAGCCATCCAGGAACCACGCTGGAGGACATGGCACAAGAATTCTCTCTTGACACCAAGCAAGCCAAGAAGGACGTTGAGTTAATTTCTTTGTGTGGGCTTCCTGGTGGTTTACCTGGTGACCTGATGGAGGTGGACTTCCTTGCACTAGACGAGGGGGTTGTCTATCTGGCCAATGTTCAGCTTCGTCGCCCCTTGACCTTGACTATGGCTGAAGCCATGAGCCTCCATCTGGCTTTGGCAACTCTTCGCGCCGCGGTCGATGACCAGACGAGGATCCATGTCGATTCTATTCGAGACAAACTAGGCCGAGAGCTATCACCATCGTTTGAGATCACGGTCGCTGAAGGTGCACCCGACATCCGACAAGCCATCCATAGGGCTATTCACCAAGCAGAAAGAATCGTCCTGACTTATGAAGGCCAGGCTCGTGGAGTGACGACCTACCCAGTGGTCGACCCAGGTGTGGTGATCACCCAAGACGGTGCACTGTTTTTGCGTGGGTATTGTGTCAAGACTCGCTCAGCTAGTGACGAATCCACTGTGGAGGATCACTCACGATCCGGGTGGAGAAACTATCGCATGGATCGGATCACGGACGTGAAACCAACCGGTGAAACGGCCACATCACATGGAGACCCATTCCTTGATGACTCGTGGGACCACAGTGTCTTAAAGTCAGCGAAGGCATCGGTATGGGTAGGTCCAGACACGCTATGGCTGGGGGAATACCATAACGCTGAGATCGGGGAAACCAGTGGCCAAGAGACCCGTATCGATATTCCTGTGGTGACCCACCAGTGGTTCATTCGTCTCCTACTGTCCTTGGGTCCAGTAGTGAAAAGAGTAGAACCTGCTTCCTATGGTCAAGCCGCTGGCGAGATCGCTCAAAAGACTCTGGACGCCTACGATTTACTCGTCAACAACCTGTAGTACGATCAGTGGAATGGGTCCAGGAACTGTACGCCACGGTCAAGCAAAGGACAACAGATGAGTGTTGACAACGCAACAACAACCTTGGTGGTTAATCCCACAGCTGGTCGGGGGAGAGCCTTGAAGATTCTTCCCAAAGTTCTCACTGAATTATTGCGTGGGCTTCCCGAAGGTAGCTTGAACGTACTGCAGGCCAACAATTACCACGAAGCTCAGAAGTTTTGCCGTGAAGCTGTGGAGTCTGCCCAGACTTCGCCGGAAACGCGTGACTGTCTTGTGGTCATGGGTGGGGATGGTCTCATGCATTTGGGGGTGAACGCTGCTGGGGGTACTGGCGTACGTCTGGGAATGATTCCAGCAGGAACAGGCAACGACATGTGTCGGTCGGTGGGGATCCCTCTCGACCCGGTCAAAGCCGCCCACATCATTGTTGGTGGACATACGATGGCGATGGATCTCACTTCTGTCGTGGGGCAACTCGCTCATGGCGGTACTCAACGTTATGTCGGTACGGTGGTGGCTACTGGTTATGATGCGCGTGTCGGCATCCGTGGAGCAACCATGTCCAAGGCTTGGGGTTCTTTAGCGTACGCCGTGGCGGCCCTGGTGGAATTGAAAAAATTCGAGCCGGTCAATTACCGTCTGCGTATTGATGGGCAGGAAAGAAACCTCCCAGCCATGTTTGTCGCTGTAGCTAATGGCGGTTACTACGGTGGGGGAATGCACGTGGCCCCCACTGCTTCAGTGACTGATGGCTTGTTGGAGATTACTATCGCGCACCCGGTGTCTTCCATGACCCTACTTCGACTCTTACCAGCCATGTTCAATGGGTCTTTCGTCTCAGACCCAGCTATCGAACGCCTCCAGGCCAAGGAGGTCATTGTGGATGGGGATGGTTTGGTTGGGTTAGCTGATGGTGAAGCCTTGGGCCAACCTCCTTTGGGAGTGACCATTGAGCCAGGGGCCTTGACGGTGTTTATTCCCCGCAATGACCCTTTGACGAAACGGAGAAAGAAGTAGCCAGTGTCGTTGACTGGGTTCATCTCCAGGCTTGACTTTGTCCTGGATGACTACCAGATTGAAGCCTGCCGCCATGTGGAGCAGGGGTCCGGCGTCTTGGTGGCTGCCCCTACTGGTGCTGGCAAAACTGTGGTCGGAGAATTCGGGGTTCACTTGGCTGTCACCTCGGGTGCGAAATGTTTCTATACCACCCCGATTAAGGCACTCTCTAACCAGAAATACCACGACCTGGTGGAGGTCTATGGCCCAGACAAAGTTGGTTTGCTCACCGGTGACCAGGTCATCAATTCTGATGCTGATATTGCTGTCATGACCACTGAAGTGCTTCGCAATATGATCTATGCAGGGTCACCAACATTGACCGGTTTGGAGTATGTGATACTCGACGAGGTCCACTATTTGTCTGATCCTTTCCGTGGGCCAGTCTGGGAGGAAGTCATTTTAGGGTTGGACCCGAGCGTGAAAATCATTGGACTCTCTGCCACTGTGAGCAATGTGGAACAGTTCGGTGCCTGGTTAGCACAAGTACGCGGGGATATTGCGACTGTTGTTTCTGAGCGCCGCCCCGTACCGCTCTACCAACACGTGTTCGCTGGAAAGAGACTCGTCGATCTCTATGCCAACCAACACGAAGATAGTTCGACAACGCCCACGAAAGTGAACCCAGAGCTCATGAGATTAGCCTCGGGGGAAAACATGGTCATGCGTGATGATTCCCGCCGCCTTCGTGGGCGAAGTGGCAAAGGTAGACGCGGAACCCAATCCGGTTTGGGTACTCGCCCCCATGGAAAATATGCTTCACGGAGTCGTCTCGTACCCAGGCGAACAACAGTGATCACCGAATTGGATCGTCGTGAGCTCTTGCCAGCGATCTTTTTCATTTTTTCTCGGCAGGGATGTGACCAAGGTGTGAAACATGTGGTTGATGATGGTCTCTGGTTGACGAATTCCTCCGAACGTGAATTGCTCAAAGAGATTGCTGGTCGCCTCATCATTGGGCTAGCCGAGGAGGATCTCCAGGCCTTGAACTACGACTCGTGGCTGGAGGCGTTCACCCGGGGGGTTGCTGCTCATCATGCCGGATTGCTGCCGATGTTCAAGTCGGCGGTCGAGGAAGCTTTCTCTCTAGGGTTGATCAAAGTGGTGTTTGCGACAGAGACCCTGGCTTTGGGGATCAATATGCCTGCGCGTACGGTCGTGCTCGACAAGCTCGTGAAATATAACGGCGCACAACATGTGGATATCACCCCTGGGGAGTACACCCAGTTGACAGGGCGCGCTGGGAGGCGTGGGATTGACATCGAGGGACACGCTGTGGTGACTTGGCAGCCCGGATTGGATCCTCGCGGACTTGCTGGTCTAGCATCACGTCGTACCTATCCTCTCAGGTCAGCGTTCACTCCGACCTACAATATGGCAGTCAATCTCATTGCTTCTGTGGGGGTGAGTAGAGCATCAAGCATCCTTCAAAATAGTTTCGCTCAATTCCACATGGACTCCATGCGTACAGGAACCAAGGGCAGATCGAGGCGTTTGGTGGACAAGTTTCAAGCCATTTGTGAGGTCCTCGAATCCTTAGGCTATGTTGAACCTGGTGCGCGAGGAGTGACTGACCACGGGCGAATGCTGTCCAGGCTCTATGGGGTTCATGATCTCTTGGTTGCTGAAGCGATACGTTCGGGACTCTTTGACGGCCTGAGTGCACCCTCCTTGGCAGCAACCTTATCCTGTGTGGTCTATGAGTCACGGCTGGTGGATCGACGAGCCAACCATCGCATGCCAGATCAGGAGTCAGCCCACAGTGTTGACCGGTTGAAGAATCTGTGGAAGAAGTTGAATACCACCGGGAAGCAGCACTATCTCGAGGCGACTCCCGGGTTGGATTTGGGTTTTGCCCACTTAGCGTATGCGTGGGCGGATGGTTCATCCCTCGGTGAGATTATAGATCATTCTTCCATGGCTGCTGGGGATTTTGTGAGATGGGTACGCCAGTGTATGGACTGTGCTGGTCAGATTGGGGATGCAACTCGTGGTACCCCTTTAGCCAACACCTGCCGGGATCTGGTGAGTCTCATGCGACGCGGAGTGGTCGACGTCGACAACGCCTGAGAGTCGTCGGACTCGTACCTGTTGGTGGAAGCCCTACAATGATCCCATGACGGTTGCTATTCGTGTGATTCCCTGCCTGGACGTTGATGGCGGTCGAGTGGTGAAAGGGATCAATTTTCAGAATCTGCGTGATGCGGGTGACCCCGTTGAATTGGCGAAAGTGTACGGCCAGCAGGGTGCCGATGAACTCACCTTCCTCGATATCTCTGCTTCGGTAGAGGAACGTGCTACCACGATACAAACAGTCACGGCCACTGCTGAGACAGTTTTCATTCCACTGACTGTTGGGGGAGGGGTACGAACAGTTGACGATGTGGATGCCCTGCTGCGTGCTGGGGCGGACAAGGTTGGGGTCAACACTGCCGCCATCGCCAATCCTGACCTCATTGATGAGGTGGCCCAGCGTTTCGGCAACCAGGTGCTCGTACTCAGTGTGGATGCTCGTCGCGAGGCCGATAGGGAATCAGGATTTGGGGTGACGACCCATGGGGGACGCCGCAGTGCCGGCCTTGATGCTCTCGCGTGGGTACGCGAAGCGGCTCGCCGTGGTGTGGGGGAGATCCTGCTCAATTCGATGGACGTTGATGGTACCCAAGCTGGTTTCGACCTTGAGATGATTAGGGCTGTACGCGAGGAGGTCTCTCTGCCATTGATTGCTTCTGGTGGTGCAGGACAGGTCGAGGATTTTGTTCAAGCAGTATCAGCGGGGGCTGATGCCGTACTGGCAGCCAGTGTTTTCCATTTTGGTACCCTCACGATCATGGAAGTGAAGTCAGCTTTGAAGGAAGCTGGTTTCCCGGTCAGGTAGGATTTCTTTTCAAGAGCAAAGGAGTGATCATGGGTGAGTGCCTATTTTGCGGGATTGTCACTGGTGAGATCAAAGCTCGGGTGATCTATGAAGACGAGAATGCTATTGCTTTCCTCGATATTGCCCCCTATCACCGTGGACATTGTCTGGTCATTCCACGTCGTCACGTTGACGATGGAACCATCGATCCACAATCGTGGGGTGAGGTCGCTCGCGGAATCACCACGGTTGCGAATCTTCTCAAAGAGAAACTGGGAGCTACTGGGGTCAATATTTTATCTAATGCAGGTACGGTCTCGGGCCAGGAAATCTTCCATTTCCATGTTCATGTTCTGCCGCGTTATCCTTCCAACCCTGGAATGGCTGCACTCGCCCAACGTGATGATGGTGCCGACGATGACCTTGATGGGTTGTTCACCCAGATCATGAGTTGATTCTTTCTCAACACCGTCTAGAACTCGCAGCCGTGCAACTGTGGAGTCTGGATTCTGCAGAATGACTTGTGGTGGGAGCGCAGAAAGACGCGAGTGGGTGTCCATCATGCGAACCCGAGTTGACACGGATTGCCCAAATAGGGAAGAGTAACCCCCGTGTCCAGAAAGGTCGTAGTACTCTAACAGCGCGTATAGCACATGTACGCGCTCCCTCGTCTGCCAGAAGGCAACGGGGGTTTTTTGTTGGAGGATACGTGAGTAGAAGGAGTACGGTCGTGAACCAGCTGACCGGTGCACAAGCGATAGTGAAGGCCCTCGAACACCTCGGTGTTGAGGTAGCTTTTGGTATTCCCGGCGGGACGATCCTGCCGATGTATGATCCACTCTTTGATTCTTCTATCCGCCACATTTTGGTACGACATGAGCAGGGTGCTGCCCATGCTGCAGAAGGGTACGCCACCTCTACTGGTCGGGTGGGTGTGTGTATCGCCACTTCAGGCCCGGGGGCTGCCAATCTTGTCACTGGCCTGTCGAATGCCTACATGGATTCCACACCCGTGGTGGCCATCACTGGACAGGTGGGATCAGCCATGATTGGTACCGACGCTTTCCAGGAGGCAGATATTCGGGGAATGACCTTCCCTATCACGAAGCATTCTTTCCTGATTAAGAGCCCTGAAGATATCGTGCCAGCAGTCGTCGAAGCCTTCCATATTGCATCCACTGGTCGTCCAGGCCCAGTGCTTGTCGATATTGCTAAAGACGCTTTCACAGGAATGACCGACTGGTCTTGGCCTGTGGAGATGAATCTGCCCGGATATAAACCGACCTCCAAACCTCACAATCGTCAAGTGGCACAAGCTGCATCCATGATCAAAAAAGCGACCCAACCAGTGTTGTTTATCGGTGGGGGGATCCTTCGCTCGGGCGCTGCAGAGGAGGTCGCAGCTCTCATCAAGACTGCACCGATGCCTGTGGTCACCACGCTCATGGGTCGAGGCCAATTCCCGGATTCCCATCCATTGAATTTTGGGATGCCCGGAATGCATGGAACAGTGGCGTCAGTCGGTGCACTTCAGCGAGCTGATCTCATTGTTGCTGTCGGTGTTCGCTTTGATGACCGTGTCACGGGTGCGAAAGATTCTTTCGCTACGAATGCAGCCATCATTCACTGCGATATTGATCCGGCAGAAATCGGTAAGAACAAGGCTGTGGATCTTCCTATCGTTGGTGATGCTAAAGCAATGCTCGTTGAGCTGGAACTGGGTCTCCGTGACCAGAAGCTTCCCGATTGGAAGAAGTGGATTGCGTACCTCACCGGTCTCCAAGAGAAATATCCCACATGGGCTGGGGATGATACCGACAACATCATCCAACCCCAAGAGGTGATTAGCCGTATTGGTGAACTCTCACCGGATGACACGATCTTTGTTACCGGTGTGGGGCAGCATCAAATGTGGTCGGCTCATTTCCTTCCCCATGAGAGACCCAACCAGTGGCTGACCTCTGGTGGAGCGGGAACAATGGGATTCTGTATCCCTGCCACGATGGGTGCGAAAGTGGGCAACCCTGACAGGGTGGTCTGGGGGATCGATGGTGATGGATGCTTCCAGATGACCAATCAGGAGCTGGTTACCTGTGCGCTGAATAATATTCCTGTCAAGATTGCGATCATTAACAATCAGGTTTTGGGCATGGTACGACAGTGGCAGACCCTGTTTTATGACCAGCGCTATTCCAATACAGAACTGCACACTGATCGTGTCCCTGACTTCGTGAAACTTGCTGAAGCGATGGGATGTGTTGGCTTGCGTGCCACGACACCTGATGAGGTGGACTCAGTCATCGAACAGGCACTGGCGATTAACGATAAACCTGTGGTTGTGGAGATCATGGTCTCGAAGGATGCCCAAGTGTGGCCCATGGTGGCAGCAGGGATGTCCAATGACGATATTAAGTACGCCAGAGATATGGCGCCTGAATGGGATGAGGTGTAATCATGACTATCACGACACTGTCTGTTCTTGTCCAGAACAATCCTGGTGTTCTTGCTCGCATTGCTGGGCTCTTTGCTCGGCGAGGGTTCAACATTGAATCATTGTCGGTGGGCCCCACTGAGCGTGAAGACACCTCGCGGATGACCATTGTTGCCGATACCCCTGATGAGGCGACCGTGGAACAGATTACGAAACAGTTGAACAAACTCGTCGAGGTCATCAAGATCATTGAGATGGAGAAAGGTTTGGCCGTACGCCGTGAACTCATCTTGGTCAAAATTAAGACTGATGCATCGACTCGTGGTGACGTACTGTCTTTGGCTGATACTTTCCGTGGCAAGGTGGTCGATGTGGCTGCCGAGTCGGTGATTGTTGAAGTGACCGGAAAGTACGGAAAAATCCAAGCATTTTTGGAGATGGTTGCTCCCTATGGGATCACTGAACTGGTACAGTCCGGTTCGGTAGCTCTCGCTAGGGGCTCCAAGTCGATCACCGACAAACAGAAAGCTTCGTGAGGTTCACTCACACAACATACTCACCGAAAAAGGAGAAACAATGGCAAAAATGTTCTACGACCAAGACGGGGATCTGAGCCTCATTCAAGGCCGGAAGGTCGCTGTGATCGGATATGGCTCCCAAGGCCATGCCCATGCGTTGTCCCTGCGCGATTCTGGAGTAGATGTACGCGTGGGTTTGCGTGCAGGATCTTCGTCGCGCGATAAGGCTGAAGCTGAAGGGTTGCGTGTTGTTCCGACTTCAACAGCTGCCCAGGAAGCCGATCTGATCATGATTCTGGCCCCCGACCAGGTTCAACGCCATCTCTATGCTGAAGAGATCGCTCCCTATCTCAACCCAGGTGATGCCTTGTTTTTCGCCCATGGGTTTAACATCCGGTTCGGCTATATCCAAGCTCCCGCCGGCGTCGACGTGTGCATGGTGGCCCCCAAGGGCCCTGGGCATTTGGTTCGCCGCGAATATGAAGCTGGGCGCGGTGTGCCGGTGATTGTTGCTGTAGAAAAAGATGAGACTGGGCAAGGATGGCCTTTGGCGCTGTCGTACGCGAAAGCTATTGGCGGACTGCGTGCTGGTGGAATAGAAACAACCTTTACCGAGGAGTGTGAGACAGATCTCTTTGGTGAACAGGCAGTGTTGTGTGGTGGATTGTCGCACTTGATTCAAGCCGGTTTTGAAACCTTAGTTAACGCTGGGTACCAGCCGGAGGTTGCGTACTTTGAATGTTTGCATGAGGTGAAACTTATTGTTGATTTGATGTACGAAGGTGGGATCGCCAAGCAGCGCTGGAGTGTGTCAGATACAGCTGAATATGGTGACTATGTCTCTGGTCCGCGCATCATCGATGACCATGTGAAGGAATCGATGAGGGCTGTTCTCGGTGATATTCGCTCTGGTGCTTTCGCTGATCGGTTCATCAAAGATCAGGATGCTGGAGCCCCCGAGTTCAAAGCTTTGCGCGCCAAGGAGGAAGCCCATCCTATTGAGGGTGTGGGTCGCGAATTGCGCAAGCTCATGAGCTGGGTTTCTACCTCCGACGAGGATTACACCGAGGGTACAGCTGCGCGCTAGTAGGGTCACCAAGTACGGTCCCCAGCTGTCTGTCATTCTGTGGAGCGAAGCAACCTGCTCCCTGTCATTCTGCGGAGCACTGCGAGTCGCCCTGGCGGGCTCCGCAGCACAGGCTCCGCGACTCGCAGAATCTAGACTCCACAGTCGAACAACTGCGCAGTCTGGACCAATGACGGGATTGAGCGTACTCAACGAAAAGGAACCGTCGCCTACTACCACAAAGAGGTCCACTGGATGCCGCAGTCAGCGAGCATCATGCGCAGCAGCGGTAGGGATAAACCGACGACGTTGTGTGGGTCGCCCTCGATGCCAGTGATGAAGGGGCCACCGAATCCGTCGATAGTGAATCCTCCTGCCACATGTTCAGGTTCACCAGTGGCAACGTAAGCATCGATTTCCCCGTCAGACAGGTCGGCAACATGGATGATTGTCTTTCCAGCGCGATTCACCCGATGTACCCGGTCAGTGGAGACGATGACATGGTGTCCAGTGACGAGCACTCCGGAGCGGCGTCGCGTACGGCGAAGAAGCTCGACTGCCCCCTGGGGTGAGCCTGGTTTTCCGAGAGCTTTGCCTTCGAAATCGAGAATAGAGTCGCACCCGATGACAATAGTGTCTTGCGGGAAGCCGATTCTTGTGAAGACGTCTTCTGCTTTCTTTTCGGCGAGAAGGCACGCTAGGGCGCTCGGGCTGGAGGCTGTGTACAGGGATTCATCGACATTTGAGATGATGACTTCAGGGTCAATCCCAGCGGCACGCAGTGTGTGCAGTCGTGCCGGGGAAGCAGAAGCAAGGATCACTCTCATTAGTGATACGGTACCAGCTATGACCTCGGATCATGACGCAACACTTGGCCAGTCACCTACACTGCCCACATGGGTGGTGCAGTGGATTGGTCCAACCCCGTCCACGAATGCGGAGTTGGCTGGACAAGTACGTGATGGCTGCCCGCCGTACACTGTGGTTGTTTCGCGTGAACAATACAGTGGGCGTGGGCGTTTGGATCGGGGATGGTACGCACCTCCAGGAGCTGCGGTGGCCATGTCGATGGCGGTACCGATCGCCGAATACCCCCAGTGGGGGATCCTTCCTTTAGTGGTGGGGGTCAGTGTTGTCCACATGGTTGAGCACATGGGTGGTCAAGCTCAAGTGAAATGGCCTAATGATGTCTACGTCCAGGGCAAGAAGATCTCTGGAATACTCGTTGAAGTCGTTGCTGACATGGCTGTCGTGGGGGTGGGGATCAATGTCTCCCAAAGTGGGGAAACTATTGGAGTCGATACGGCCATCTCCCTGGCGATGGCCGGTATTGAGGTGCCTCACGAACAGGTTGTGGAAGGTTTTCTCCGCCAATTCGGTGAGGATATTGGTCACCTTCGATCACTTGCCAGTGCGCAGATGCTGTTGGGAACCTATCGCCAGATGAGTTCCACCCTGGGGCGTGAGGTGGAGATCTTTGCCGATGAGCAGGACTCCATCACAGGAGTGGCGCTCGATATCAATGACGATGGGCACCTGATGGTGGATGTCGATGGGGACGTACGGGCTTTTGCCAGTGGTGACGTGTTCCATTGCCGACCAGTCGACCAGTGACAGTCAGACTCCTTCTGCGAACATGGCAGATCAGTGGTGCCATCATGGTGAACAGTGGATGTGGTTGCGCTTGCATCACACAAAAAATTTAGGTTAGCCTTACCTTTGTGAATCCGATCAAGCCAGCCCAACTGAAAGGTGTTTCTCACACCAGGGGAGAGAGGATTGATCGCGTAGTCATGGCCCCTGTGATCGGGCCCGCACTCTTCCTTCTCATCATGTGGTTGGTCTTCCAAACAACCACCACCCTGGCTTCACCGCTGCAACGCTGGTTGAGTACGGCGATTTCTGGCCCCATCTCGCACGGGGTTTCAGCATTGATGAATCTCATCGGATCCGGTGGCACCTGGGTGGAAGGGTTCCTGATCAACGGTGTCATTGCTGGGGTGGGCATTGTCCTGACGTTCGTACCCCTGCTCACTATGATCTTCCTGTTTTTAGCTGTCTTGGAGAGTTCGGGTTACTTGGCTCGGGTGGCTGTCATGACTGATCGGGTGATGGCGCGACTCGGATTGCCCGGACATGCCTTCCTTCCCCTTGTTGTTGGGTTTGGTTGCAATGTCCCAGCGCTCATCGCAACCAGGAATCTCACCAACAGAAAACAACGTCTCATGACCATCATGCTGATCCCCTTGACAGCATGTTCTGCCCGTCTCACAGTTTTCGCCATGATGGGAAGCATGTTCTTTGGACGATGGGCAGGCACAGTAGTTTTCGCGATGTACCTTGCTTCACTGGTCTTTGTGGTGGTGTGTGGTTTGGTCTTAAGAAAAACCTTGTGGCGTGCCGTGGGTACATCGGTTGTCATCTTTGACCTGCCCGCTTACAGGATTCCCCCTTGGCGAAGCATCTGGGCAACAACCTGGGACAGGTTGAGTGACTTTCTCAAAACAGCGGGTGGAATCGTTGTTGGCGCGGTCATACTGGTGTGGCTGTTCCAAGCCATCCCCGTGGGCCCCGGCACCTTTGGTCATGTCGAGGTCGGCGACTCTCTGTATGCATGGTTGGCCTCTTCAGTTGCTCCACTGTTTTCTCCAGCGGGTTTCGGTACCTGGGAGATAGTGGCGGCACTCGTTGTGGGGTTGGTAGCCAAAGAGGCTGTGATCTCCAGTTGGGCCCAAACATTTGGGGCGCAGGGAGTAGATCTGGGCGATATCGGTGAGCACCTCCAGGCGACTTTAGAAATCAGTTCTGGTGGGCATGCCTACGCTGCGATCCTCGCTTTCATGGTGTACCTGCTGGCGTACACACCTTGTGTTGCCACCTTCGCTACCCAAGTTCGTGAGATCGGTTGGAAATGGTCAGCTGTGGGGATGATCTTTCAACTCGTGGTTGCTTCCTTAGCAGCGATTGCGGTCTTCCAAGTGCTGAGGCTGATCCTATGACTGTGAAAAGTGATCCGGTGAAAGACGTCAGTCAAGCTATTGATTCAGGCTTGCGAGTGGTCACCGAGATATCTCGAGCCACTGGTTTGTCGAGAGAGATTGTGTTGGACGCCCTGGAACAGCTCCAAGCCTTGTCAGTGGTGAGAATGGCTCCACTCCAGTTTTGCTTACCACGAGACTGTCACCAGTGTTCACTAGCGTCGAGGTTCTGCTCTAGCGCGCCCTGACCACCAGTCACCGCCCTAACGTCCCCAGACTCCTCTTTGTGGTTGATCACTAGCCTGGATTCCTGCCAAGTCGTGCTGGCACACTCCGCGGAATGACGGGGAAGTGGTGTCCTTCCATCGACTACGATAGGAGGGTGAATGTGAATGCACCGGTGGGCATCTTTGACTCGGGGTTCGGCGGGTTGACCGTAGCCCGAGCTATTGTGGACCAACTCCCTGGTGAGGACATTATCTATCTTGGCGATACAGCCCGCGCTCCTTATGGCCCTCGTTCCATTGCGGAAGTGCGAACATTCGCCCTAGAGTGCTTGGATGCCCTCGTCGACCAGGGAGTAAAAACCCTCGTCATTGCCTGCAATTCGGCGTCAGCTGCCGTGTTGGCTGATGCTCGCGAGCGTTACACGATTCCTGTGGCAGAGGTGGTGTTACCTGCTGCGAAGAGAGCAGTACGAGTGTCGCGTACTAGGAAAATCGCCGTACTCTCCACCCAGGCCACAGCCACGTCGCGAGCCTATGACGATGCAGTATCAGCCACTGACACAGATCTGACCACGATCGTCTGCCCGCGTTTCGTGGAATTTGTCGAAGCGGGGATCACTGGAGGTGACGAACTACTCTCGGTTGCCCAAAAGTACCTCCAACCAATCAAGGATTCCCCCATTGATACAGTCATCTTAGGGTGCACCCATTATCCGCTGCTCGCTGGGGCCATTTCGTACGTCCTCGGTGATGAAGTGACCCTGGTGTCTTCAGCTGATGAATGCGCGACAGCCACCTATGCACTCTTAGCTGATGCAGGTCTGCTTCGCGAAGGAGCCCCGGGGGTACGGCGGTTCTTGACGACAGGTAATCCCGAAAAGTTCACCAGCATTGCTTCACGACTTCTCGGTGATTTCGTGAACGTGGCTGAAGCTTGTGAGGAACTAGTGATGGACAAGTCGAAAGGTAGCAATGACTAGAGCAGATGGAAGAACCAACAATCAACTCCGCGAGGTGAGAATCACCCGGAATTGGTTGGACACCGCTGAAGGATCCGTACTCATAGAATTCGGGAAAACCAAGGTACTCGTGGCCGCATCAGTCACTGCTGGTGTGCCACGCTGGCGGAAAGATTCGGGGCTCGGATGGGTCACGGCAGAATATGCGATGTTGCCTCGCTCGACGCAGACCCGCAATGACCGAGAATCGATCCGGGGGAAAATTGGTGGTCGCACCCATGAAATCTCGCGCCTCGTAGGGCGATCCTTGCGAGCAGTCATCGACTATCGAGCCCTGGGCGAGAACACGATCCAGATAGACTGCGATGTTTTGCAGGCTGACGGAGGTACGCGTACTGCTTCGATCACTGGAGCTTATGTGGCATTAGTGGATGCAGTGTCGTGGCTACGCGAACAGGGCCTGCTCGTCGGCGAACCTCTCACCGGGTCAGTGGCCGCAGTGTCGGTAGGAATCATTGATGGCGAACTGAAACTGGACCTCCCCTATGAAGAAGACTCCCGCGCTCAAGTGGATCTCAACATTGTCGCTACAGGTGATGGAAGACTCATCGAAGTCCAAGGTACGGCAGAAGGGGATCCGTTTTCGAGGACTGAACTCGATTCCATGCTTGATCTTGGACTCAAAGGGTGTGCGGATTTGTCTCACATCCAACAAGATGCGCTGGAGCAAGGATGAAAATCCTTCTCGCGACAAGCTCTGCCCACAAGATTACTGAGTTGCGCCGAATCATTGATGCCAGTGGCGTGGATATCTCTGTCATAGGGTTGGCCGATATCGATCCTTATCCTGAACCTAGAGAAGATGGGGAAACTTTTGAAGATAATGCGCTGATCAAAGCCCGTGAAGGTTTTGCCCAATCAGGGATGCCCACTCTCGGAGACGACTCTGGTATCGAAGTGGATGTTTTGAACCGGATGCCAGGAGTACGCTCGGCGCGTTGGGCTGGTCTTGGGGCTGGGGATGGTGAGAACCTGGCTTTGTTGATTCGCCAGATCGATGATGTGGAACCAGCTGCGCGTACTGCTCGTTTCGTGTGTGCCATGGCTTTGGTGTGGGCTGAAGGTGAGCAGGTGGTCCGTGGTGTCGTGGAGGGGACTTTGGCGTCGTCGCCTCGAGGGAGTTCTGGGTTTGGGTATGACCCCATTTTCGTACCTGTCGGTGAAACTCGTACTACTGCTGAAATGAGCGCGGAAGAAAAAGACGCCCTCAGTCACCGGGGGAGAGCGCTTCGCGCCATGATTCCTTACCTCAAAGCTTTGAAGGACTGACGCTGGTACCGTTGAACCATGGAAGTCAGCCAGCATCCCGCATTGACCGCGATTGCGGCTGTGGGGTCCAACCGTGTCATTGGTGACGGATACCGGCTCCCATGGAATTATCCAGAAGATTTCGACCGATTCAAACAGGTCACCATGGGTGGGGTACTCGTCATGGGCAGGCGTACGTTCGATTCTCTCGGTGGCGCTTTGCCAGGGCGTACCTCCATCGTGTTGACCAGAGACAAGACCTGGGTACCCCCTGGTGTTGATGGTGATCCGTACTGCGATGACATGGTCGAGGTCGTACACACCCTTCAAGAGGTTGGTACGGCCCTGAGCCACCACAGCGATGCTCCATGGTGGTCGATTGGTGGGGGAGAGATTTACCAGCTGATGTGGCCCTATACCACCCACCTTGATCTCACTGAGGTCCATCACGCTCCGCGCGGTACGGTGACCTTTCCCGTGGTCGAATCTCAACAGTGGCGCGAAACCAGTCGAGAACCGCGTGAGGATTTCGATTTCGTCACCTATGTTCGTCGTGATGGCCAAGCTGTGGCAGCCCTAGAAACCCTGATCTCGAGACCCCCACACTATGCGTGTTGAATCCTCCATCATGCATCTTGATCTTGATGCTTTCTTCGCTAGCGTTGAACAGAGGGATAAACCGAGTTTGCGGGGAAAACCTGTGGTCGTCGGTGGTGTGGGTCCACGGGGAGTAGTGTCAACCTGTTCCTATGAGGCTCGCCGCTTTGGGGTACGATCGGCCATGCCCACCCATGAAGCCCGAGTTTTATGCCCCCATGCGGCCTATCTCTCGGGACGGTTCAATGCTTACCGCATTGCTTCCCGACAGGTCATGGATGTCCTGAACACGATTTCTCCAGTGGTGGAGCCGTTGAGTCTTGATGAGGCTTTCGTCGATTTGGAGGCCGGTGGGGTGGTGGATTTTTGTAGTGAAGCTCTGACTACTCTAGGGTCGCAGGTACGCAAGAAAGTGACTGAGGTGACTGGTGGTCTCACGGCTTCGGTGGGGATCGCATCGAGCAAATTCATGGCCAAATTGGCTTCAGAAGAGGGGAAACCTGATGGGTTGGTGGTGATATCCCCAGGGGCAGAAGCGGATCACATCAGGTTCATGAATGTACGCGCGCTGCCAGGAGTGGGCCCAGCGACGCAGGAACGTCTCGCCAAATTGGGGGTACATACGGTCGAGGATCTGCGTCACGCAACCGACAAGGAGTTGAGTCGTGAACTGGGATCGGCACATACGAAGTGGCTCATGGGTCTGGCGTACGCTCACGATGATCGAACAGTGTCCAGTTCCCGTGAGGTGAAGTCGATTTCTACCGAGGACACCTTTGACACTGATCTGTTTGACATTGAACAGCTTCGCTTGATTGTTGCTCGCGATGGGGTTCTGGTGGCTAAGAGGTTGCGAAAGGCGGGTTTCTTTGCTCGTACGATCACCCTAAAACTGAAAACTCCAGACTATGTCACCCACTCCAGATCGCGTACTTTGGTGGGTGCGGCTGACTCTCATGAGACCATCGTTCACGTTGGGCTGGCACTATTGGAGGAGCAGAAGCATCTTCTTGTGGCAGGGATACGTCTCGCAGGAGTGGGGGTTTCGGGGTTCACGACGCAGGCCCAAGACACACTTTTCGATATGTCTGCGACCCACAAAGATGAGGTGGAAATTGAATGGCCGAATGCTCCCGTACGCTACTTGGCTGGCGGGTATCATCCTGGTGATGATGTGACCCATGACGAGTACGGGCCTGGTTGGGTGTGGGGCTCAGGTTTGGGGTTGGTGACGATCCGGTTTGAAACGGCTCACACTGGTCCAGGGCCAATCAAGACGCTAGCACTGGATGATCCTGCACTGCACGCTACCCCTGTTCAACTCCCGGTTGATGATGACGACACACAGTCTGGTCCAGGGTGGAGCTTACAGCCACTGTAGTTTCTCTTGTCGTGCTGTGGGACCCGTTTCCCTGTCGTGCTGTGGGACCCGTTTCCCTGTCGTGCTGTGGGACCCGTTTCCCTGTCATGCTGTGAGACTCGCTTCCCTGTCGTTCTGCGGAGCGAAGCGACTCGCAGAATCCAGATACTAGGTTATCCACGGTTGTGGAGTCTGTCGACAGTGGGCTCTGCATCCCACCACGTTTCACACGCTGGTAGAATGGTGACTTTGCAGGTGTGGTGGAACTGGTAGACACGCAGGATTTAGGTTCCTGTGCCTTCGGGCGTGAGAGTTCAAATCTCTTCTCCTGCACAATCCATTGTCGTGACGACGATGATGTTGCACGCCCGCAGTGTGGTTTAGGAAGTGATTCCGAGGTGTTTGCTTAAACGCTCCACGTGACCGGTGGCACGTACCCCATATTCCGCATCGAGTATCGTACCTTTGCCATCAGAGTCCACTTCAACGACGAAGGTTGAGCGGATCATTCCGGAGATGACCTTTCCCCACAGGGTCTTGTCGCCATAGGCGCCGTACGCGTTGATTGCTGTCATGTCCGGATCCGACAGGAGGGTGATAGACAAGTCGTTTCGGTCGATGAACTTGCTCAACGATGCGGGTTTGTCCGGTGAGATACCCACGATGGAGTACCCGGCTTTCGCATAGTCTTTCAATGCTGCAGAGAAGTCAACGGCTTGGATCGTGCAACCAGGTGTCATAGCCTTCGGATAGAAGTACACAATGACCTTGCCCCCGGCATAGTCTTTGAGTGAAACCCAGTTCTCTTGAGAATCCATTAAGTGGAAATCGGGTGCTTGCGCACCTTGTGCCAATTCAGTCATAGTACGATAGTAGTCCACACCAAGAGATATTCTGCTGTGATGTCCCGAGGAGAGAGAGCATGGCTGACAAGCGTAGCGTCGAAACTATCGAACAAGACCTAGCTTTGGCTCGCCAACGCCTCAGTGAGAACCTGTCACGACTCGTGAGCGAGGTTCACCCTAGGGCTGTGCGTCATCGCATGGTCACCGAACATACCCGCCGTGTGAGACGCGGGATTGAGGACGTACAGACTCGGGCCAAAGACACTGGGCGTTTTATGCTTAGTTTCTTCAAAGATGAGTCTGGGTGGAAACCTGTTCCAGTAGCAGCTGCTGTCGTGGTGGGTGCGGTGGTCACGTACGCTCTCACCCGGAAGAAGTAACCTGTGCCGACACAATCATCGACCAACCCCTCGCCAAGGAAGACCACCAAGAGCGCACCGAGCGAACCTCTCCCGATTCACATGCTCCATGATCGCGTTCTGGTTTCTGGTGAGAGTGAAGGGGAGCGTCGTTCAGGTGGGGGAATTCTCATCCCGGCTACAGTCAAGATTGGGCACCGCCTCGATTGGGCAACAGTGGTATCCATTGGGCCGAATGTGCGTAGTGTCAAAGTGGGCGACCGCGTACTGTTCAATCCTGAGGATGTTGCTGAAGTGGAGGTACGAGCTGAGGTGTACATCCTTCTGCGCGAGCGTGACATCCATGCCGTGGCGACGACGCGCCTCGATGAGGAGAAAGCGGGGCTCTACCTGTGATAGGGCCACTTAGTTGTGGTTTGTTCCGTTGGTGGCCCCTGGGATCGTACCCCAAGTAAGATCACCACGCGGCAGGGAAGGGTCTGAGGATGCGCGTACGGTCAAGCTCACCGGCAGGGTCTCAGAAGTAATCTCTTTGCCACCCAAGCGATCCAAGAGCAGTTCTAAGCTCCTGCGGCCCATGTTATGCAAACCCATTCCTATGGAGGTCAGATCGCAGGCCCAAGCGACCGGGGAGTCGTAGGATCCCACGGCAGCAATGTCTTCGCCAGTGGCATAGCCGTGTTGGCGCAGCACAGAGGTCGCCCCGAGAGTGCACAGATCGTGCATGCCGAAGAGGCCATCGGGTACGTTGTCTCTTCCGAGCATGGCGAGGGCTGCATCGCGTCCGGCTTGAACAGTGAATCCGTGATCATAGACCACTGGTTTTTCAAGCCCGGCTTCCTCAGCTGCTTGGATGAAACCGGTGGCTCTATCGACACCAGTGGACATGAATCGCCGACCAACGATGACTGCTAGGCGTGTACGCCCCAAGCTGATGAGGTGTTCTGCGGCTAAACGTCCAGCGGCAACATCGTCTGCAGTGACGGACACGTGTTCCTCATGGCGGCGATGGACCAAGACGAGGGGGACCCGTTGGGCTTCAGCACCAGAGAGGTATTGTTCACCGAGATGAGCATCAGCAAAAATGATTCCATCGACGAGGTGGTCGAGCATTTTCAAGGTACGATCGGAGCGTAATCCGGGAGCATCAAGGGTGGAAGCGGTGAGCGCCATGATTCCGTACTCGCGGGCAACTTCGTCTATCCCAGCGAAGATGGCCGCCAGGGTGTAGTCCCCGATGGAGGGCAGGAAGACACCAACTGTTTGGGAGCGGGAGGTGCGCAGGGATACGGCCAGGGAGTTGCGACGATAACCCAAAGTGTGGGCAGCTTTTCGGATTGATTCGATGGTTTCTTGTGAGGCCCATCGCTCGGGATGGGGTTCGTCCGGATTGAGGATTCTGGACACGGTTGTCACGCTGACTCCGACTTGGGCAGCGATCTGTCGTTGCGTGGGGCGCTGACTGACACGGATAGGCATGGCATCCTTTCTTGTTTGATTCAATAAAGAGAGAATATTAGTGACAGTGTAGTACGAGTGTACCCGAGCGTACACCCCACACAATGGATTGAGTCAAACGATTGACCAAAAACATGAGAATCATTGTTTCTTTAGTCATACTGACCCAAAGCGTCACGACGACGTCACATTGCGCGCAAAGCGTAAGGACGACGTCACCCTGCGGAGCGCTGCGAGTCGCCCTAGCGGGCTCCGCAGCATAGGCTCCGCGACTCGCAGGGTCCAGATATCACACCAACCATGGTGGTGACTGTCGGTGGTTAGTCATTGCCATCAGACTCTTCTTCAGGGCTGATCGTTTACCTGGATTCCGCGAGTCGCTTCGCTCCGCGGAATGACGGGATGAGGGTCCTCTGCGGAATGAGCGTTCCGGGTCGTCTATTGACCGCTACTGCTTGATGGTGAGTGTCGAGAAACGCCGCGTAGTGACTGCTTGTGCACTGATTGCTTTACTCCGTGTACTGATCCGGTGAGGTTTGCACAATGAGCCACAACGCAACGTCTGTACATGGTCGTCCCAAGACAGTTGCGGCCAACTTCCCCCCTGACCGTCACCCTGCGCGAAGTCGCAGGGTCCAGATATCACACCAACCATGGTGGTGACTGTCGGTGGTTAGTCATTGCCATCAGACTCTTCTTCAGGGCTGATCGTTTACCTGGATTCCGCGAGTCGCTTCGCTCCGCGGAATGACGGGATGAGGGTCCTCTGCGGAATGAGCGTTCCGGGTCGTCTATTGACCGCTACTGCTTGATGGTGAGTGTCGAGAAACGCCGCGTAGTGACTGCTTGTGCACTGATTGCTTTACTCCGTGTACTGATCCGGTGAGGTTTGCACAATGAGCCACAACGCAACGTCTGTACATGGTCGTCCCAAGACAGTTGCGGCCAACTTCCCCCCTGACCGTCACCCTGCGCGAAGTCGCAGGGTCCAGATATCACACTGACCATGGGTGGTGATTGTCGGTGACAGGTGATGATCCCCAGACTCGTCTTTGTGGTTGATCGTTTACCTGGATTCCGCGAGTCGCTTCGCTCCGCGGAATGACGGGATGAGGGGATGTGTGGCGTGCGGAATGACGACTAAGGGAATGTGCGGCGTGCAGAACGACGACTAAGGGGAAGTGCGACGTACAGAATGATGCGAGTGGAAATTCACTGGGAGTCGACCGATGGCTCTATCATGGTTCATGACGACTTGAGGAAGAACCTATGGCGCACATGACCGGTGAGAATCCGAACGGAGAAGAAACTCCATTAGCAGAGTTTCTTCCCCCGACTGACCCTGCAACACCAGCTCTTCCCTGGTCTGCTGAGTCGATTCCCGTCAAGCCACCGGCTGCCACTCCACCATGGGTCGAAGAGCCCGCACAGGAGGACTCAGATCACTGGGTGGATGATTCCATCGAACACCGCCATGCCGAGATGCCACCACCACCCCCACTGGGGAACCTCGCCGAGAGAAGCACTGTGCTGGCCAGTTCAGAGTCGATGGGTCCAACCCCAGGTGGTCTAGCCACTCACAGCAGTACGCCGTCAATGACGGACATGCCAGAACCACGTGGAATTCCTGTCGATGCCGAGGATATGGTCACCTCCGACAGCGAACTGCCATCCGTGGATGTGGACTACCTTGATTTTCCTCCCCCTGATCCGAGCACCATGGTGACTGTCCTGCCACCGGCTGGCGGACTGCCACTCACTCAAGCTCCAGCGCTCCAGCAAGACCCAGCGCTCCTGCAAGACCTAGCGCTCCTGCAGGAACCATTGACCCCACTAACCTCACCACCCCATGACCTGCCTGTCTCCCTCGAACCAGAACGACAAGACTCATTCATCACGCAGGGCACTCCCCATGACACTCTCGTTGCCCCTGACCAGGACGCTGCCACCGATTCCAGTCTGGGCTTTGATCGTCAACCACCCCCTGAGGATCTATTGCGCCACGAGTCTGAAGAATTTCTCCAGGCAGAAACAGGTGTTGATCCACTTCTTGAGAATGAAACCTCAGAGTCGGATTTTCACTTCGAATCATTCACCTATCCCACACTTGAGACGCTGGCTGACCGCGAACTAGAGGAGCCGACTCACCACGAACCAGAGCCACGCTCCGCTCTCGTACAAGACACTCCACTAGACCCAGAATTATCGAACCTTGAAGCGACATCTGAACAGCTCTCAGACACGGGAACAGACCAGCACGGCGCTGGACCTGCTCACTCGATTCGTCCCCAACATGGACGCAGACCTGTCCCCTTGGTTCTTGGTGTTGTCGCAGGTGTAGCACTGCTGACGGTCCTCGCTATTGTCCTCATGGCACTGTTAGGTGAGACACTAGCGAAACCCGGCCCTGAGGCTTCTCCAGGCAGTGGCCAAACTGCCGCCCCGGCTCCTGGTTCTCCGGACCTTTCAGCACCCATCCCTGTGGGTCAACAGGCAAGTTTTCCCTGCTTCTACGGTGAGGTTTCTTTTACGGTGTCCCAGGATGCAACAGTGACCACACAGTTGGGGAATAACGAGCCACAAGAATCCTATGTGTATGTCGTTGTTCCGATGTTGATTGAATTCTTCGGTGATGAGGATTATGTCCACGCACCGAATCGTTCCGTCCTCGTTGCCCCCGATGGCACCCAATATTTCACTGATGTTCCTGGAATGGTGGCAGCAAAGAACTCTGATGGTGCAACCAATCCGTTCATTGTCCTTGATTTACCATCAGGGGGTTCCGCTGAGGGTTCTTTCGTCTATCAAGTGCCCAAGGACCAAACCCATGGGCTGCAATTTCAATTGTCGCTCGCGGACGCGCCAGTGGTGACAATGAAAATCGGCCTCTAGGGCAGGAACCTGACCACCTGTGGGGGTTCAGTAGTTATCCTTTGGCATGGGGGGACAGCTCTTTGCGTACGTCCGATCGCAGGACCTTGCCCAACAAAGATTTGGGTAGTTCTTCCAGTTCGAAGACTCGACGCGGAACTTTATAGGCGGCTAGTCTGGTTTTGCAGAAGGTACGTAAAGCCTCCAGGTCGACATGTTCACCAGGTTCCATGACGAGTCCAGCAACGACCTCTTCACCGGCATGCGGGTGGGGGAGGCCTACGACAGCTGCATCAGTAATGCCGGGATACGACTGGAGTACGAGTTCGACTTCTGTGGGGGACACATTGAACCCTGAGGTGATGATGAGTTCTTTCTTTCGGTCAACGACAGCGACAAAACCATCTTCGTCTTGTACGACGATGTCTCCCGTAGCGAGCCAACCGCCTTCGAGAAGGACGAGTGCTGTTTCTTCTGGGTTATTCCAGTAACCAGAGAAAACTTGAGGACCGCGTACGAGCAACTCCCCGCGCTCCCCTTGAGCCACTTCGATGGATGGATCATCAGCGTCCACAATCTTGATGTCTGTGGAGGGGAAGGGTAACCCAATGGTTCCTGGGCGGCGCGTGTGGTAGAAGGGATTACCCATGCACACAGGTGAAGCCTCGGTCATGCCATACCCTTCAACCAGGTAACCGCCAGCGATTTCTTCCCACGCTTCGAGGGTGGACACAGGCAGGCTCATCGCTCCTGACAGGCAGAACTTGGCAGATTTGAGTGAGACCTTGCGCTTTTTTGCTGTGGCGGTGAGGGCATCGAAGATTGGTGGAACCCCGATGATGACCGTGGGTGGGTCTTTTTTGGCCGCTGCAAGTACGAGGGACACATCGAAGGTGGGGAAGAGGTGGATGCGGGCCTGCTGCAGGATTCCATAGATGAGTAGGGTGGTCGTACCGAAAGCGTGGAAGAACGGGAGGAAAGCATAGAACACTTCGTGGCCGAGCTTAGTTTCAGGCATCCAGACTTTGCCTTGACTAGCGTTCGAATGCAGGTTGAGGTGGGTGAGGATTGCACCTTTGGGCAAGCCGGTCGTCCCGGAGGTGTACTGGATGGCTGCGATGTCGCTAGTTTTAGGGCGAGGATGGCTCTGCTTCAACCCTTTGTTTTTCAGCAAGTCTTTCCATGTTTTTTCGCCACGAACCTTGGTGGTGAGTTTCGCTCGGGTTGCTTTGAGCGAGGGGACAGGCAGTTTGAGTGCCATTCTCTTGGCGAGAGGGAATTCACGCAGGAGGTTCACAGAAATGATGTGTTCGAGGGAGACATCCTTAGGTAGTGAACGTAGTTTGTCGACCACCGAGTCCCAAGCGATCGCTACTCGTGCTGTGTGATTTTCGAAGAGGTGACGGATTTCTCGGGAAGTGTACAAGGGGTTGTGCTCAACCACGATTGCCCCGAGACGTAAGATGGCATAGTACGCCACCACATGCTGGGGTGAGTTGGGCAAAATGATGGCGACTCGGTCTCCAGCACCCACTCCAAGTTTTCGTAAACCTTCAGCCACGGAAGAAATCTGGTCCCCGAGCTGAGCATATGTGGTCGTACGCCCAAAGAAATCGAGGGCAACACACGATGAGGATTCTGCTATGGCACGCTCGCACATGTCCACCAGGGTGTCGGTGGGGAGTTCAATATTGCGGGGTACCCCCGGTTGGTATAGGGCCGCGTAATCTACCATGTCGCTATCCTTAACTTACGGTGGCGTAGGTTAACGCTACCGTACTTCGTGCTCGGATGCCTACTTGGGGCACTTTTCGGTGGGTGAATTGCGCTGCTAACCCTAGATCTCAACCGTCAGTGCCGAGAGTTGCCGCAATCCTTGACCTTCAAGAACCAAGGTCATGGGTTGGCGCGGAAGTTCAAAAGTGATCTCCCCTCGGACTGTGTCTCCAGGCCCAGCGAAACCTGGTTCGAGGTCTGTTTCTATGCCGTCCATGGGATAGTGCTGGGTGAAGCTCTCTGAGGCATAGGCATAGAAGTTGTAGTACAAGATCCCTTCATCGACTTGGATGTCGATGGTGATTTTCACAGTGTTGTCGCTCCACTTTGTGTCGATGATCTTCCAATATCCGGAAACATCATTGTCTTTGAAACCAGTCCCACCAGTGCGCTGATCGGTGGGTGCCATGGTCGGGGTGAGCCGTGAGGGCGTGGGGGTTTCAGTGATCGCTGGACCAGGAAGATTGTTCAGCATAATGCCAGCCACAATGGTGAAGACCGCCAGCAACACTAAAGCGATCATGATGGTGATCTGGGTCTTGGGTTGATAGTGGGCGATTGCCTCAGTGTTTGCGGTGTCGGTGACCAGGGGCTGCGTACTGGCTGAATCGGGCGCCAGCTGCTGAGACACGTCACGGATTCCTCCATAGGAATATCCCTCAAGTATCGGTGTTGCGTCGCTAGGGTCCTTGGCGCGTCGCGGGGTCGCAGAAGTCCGTGAATGGGGTCCTTGCGCAGAACGCCGAGGTGTGGGAGGAATCTCAGTCATCACCTCCAAGGATACGTGATGAGCGCCGATAGTGCGGGCATCGACTGGCTGAGGTGTGCGAATGAGGGGTTTTCCTTGTGGATAAACAGCACAATGGCCTGCGAAGTGATCATTGTCTGACTATGGACAATCATGGATCACCTCACCTGGGGCAACACCCCAGTAATAGTTGTAGCAACACATGCGATGTTTGTGAAGACATCGACGACATTGTCTCGACTTTCCTGGGCTTCACTCCCAGCCATCACTTAGTGGGGGTCGTATGTCACACCGGCACTATTGTCTTGGTGGGGTGTTGGGATCTTGAATCCATCAGCGAACAAGGAGTACCAGAAGAGTTGGCCGAACTCAAACACCCAGCCAGGGTTCACCTTGTGTCGTACGGCCATCACGGGGATACCCAAGCAATTGTCGATACCGTGATGCACTCCTTGGACCACACCGTGGTTGTAGACTCAAGGTGAAAGGTGAGGATATGACCCAAGAACTAACCGGCGATGAAGTGGCTCTACGAGCACACCTGACTCGTGCGCGGCGTATCGTGGTGAAGGTTGGTTCCTCGTCTCTTGCCTCGACTCAAGGTGGGTTGAATCTCGACAAGTTGAATCTCTTGGTCAATTCTTTAGCCCAGCGACAATTTCGTGGTTCAGAGATTGTCTTGGTCAGTTCTGGGGCTATTGCCGCAGGATTGGAACCATTGGGTTTCACGAAGAGGCCGACGGACATGGCCCAACAGCAAGCCGCTGCGTCCGTGGGGCAGGGTTTGTTGATGTCTGCCTACACGACTGCTTTTGCTGAATACGGTCTTCATACTGCCCAGGTCCTCATCACGAAAGAAGACTTAGCGAGGAAAACCAGTTTCGACAATGCCCTACAGACTTTTGGAGCACTCACACGTTTGGGTGTGATTCCAGTGGTGAATGAGAACGATACAGTCGCAACGAGGGAGATTCGTCTCGGAGACAACGACTATTTGGCGGCACTGGTGGCAGAGTTGGTACGTGCGGATGCGTTGATTCTTCTCTCTGATGTGGATGGACTGTATACAGCACATCCGAGTGAGCCTGATGCCCAACAGATTTCTTTTGTTGCAGACCTTGATCACCTTGAGATTGATACTGCAACACCTGGGACCTCCGGGGTGGGTAGTGGGGGAATGGCCACCAAGGTTGAAGCAGCAAAATTGGCGGCTGGGGCAGGAATACCTGTGGGGTTTGCCCGCTGGGATCAGGTCAGCGAACTCCTTAGTGGTGAGCAGGTGGGAACAGTGTTCGCGGCATCATCTAAGCGGTTGTCACGTCGCCATGGGTGGGTTGCTCATGCGAGTGAATCCCGGGGGAGAATCATCGTCGATGCTGGTGCCTCGCGGGCACTAACCGACACTGGTGCTTCGCTCCTGGCTGCAGGGGTTGTACGCATCGATGGTTTCTTTGTTGCTGGTGATTCTGTGGAGATTGTCGATAGTGCTGGGGTGGTCATTGCCCGTGGGGCTGCCGGTTTCGACAGTGATGATCTTCAGCACATGATCGGCCAGACATCAGCCGAGATCCATGACTCTCTGGGAGCTCACTATTCGAAACCGGTGGTCCACCGCGATGACATGGTGATCAGCTAGGGTACGCGGGTTCGTACTTTTGTGTTGTTTCGCTCACCCCCACTGGGTTCTGCGCAACATCACCTCCGTTACCCTGCAGAGCGAAGCGACTCGCCCTAGCGCGCTCCGCAGCACCACGACGCAGGTTGAGCGGAGAGTGCGCTTGCGCACTATCCCGAAACCAAGGAAGTGGTTGACGAACGAAGTGAGGAACACCACGACGCAGATTGAGCGGAGAGTGCGCTTGCACATTATCCCGAAACCAAGGAAGTGGTTGACGAACGAAGTGAGGAACACCACGACTTGTCACACCTCTCCTGTCACCCTGCGGAGCACTGCGAGTCGCCCTGGCGGGCTCCGCAGCACAGGCTCCGCGACCCACAAGGGGTCCAGAAATCACATTTGTTCAACTGTGGAGTCTGGCTATGCGATAGTCTGACCCCATGACGTCCTCCACTTTTTCTAACCTTGCACGCGGAGCCCGTGAAGCATCGCTGAGCCTCGCCATCAAGACGAGAGCCGACAAGGATGGCGCTTTACACGCCATGGCTGACAGCCTTCTCGCGCACGAGGATGCAATTCTGAGCGCCAACTCCGAAGACATGGAGCGCTCCCGAGCAGCTGGTGTGGGTGAGGCTCTCCTGGATCGGTTACAACTAGATTCTTCACGCCTGGAAGCCATGGCTTTGGGGTTGAGATCTTTAGCTTCTTTGAGTGATCCGGTCGGTGAGGTCATCCGTGGTTGGCAGTTGCCTAATGGTGTTCATGTTGACCAAGTACGGGTACCCATGGGTGTCATTGGCATCATTTATGAGGCTCGCCCGAATGTGACTGCTGATGCAGCTGGGATATGTATCAAGTCAGGCAACAGCGTACTTCTTCGCGGATCATCCACTGCTGTTTCTTCGAATCAAGCCATCGTGGTTGCCCTCAAACAGGGGTTGAGTGACGCCTGTCTTGATCCTCGTGCGATTGCCTTAGTGGAAGGGGATCGCAGTGTCACCGACGAGATGATGGCTGCTCGTGGCCTGGTGGACGTGCTCATTCCGCGAGGTGGCGCTTCGCTCATTGACGCAGTGGTACGTGGGGCACAGGTTCCCGTACTAGAAACTGGTTCAGGGAACTGCCACCTCTATGTGGATGCTTCAGCTGACCAGAAGATAGCAATCGACATCATGATCAATGCTAAGACTCAGCGCCCATCGGTGTGTAATGCTCTCGAAACTCTCGTGGTGGATTCCAGTATTGCTAACGAGTTCCTTCCTCAAGCGATCATGGCACTCACCGACCATGGAGTAACCATTCGAGGCGATCAGCGGGCTCGAATCATAGATCCCAACCTCTTGGAGGTGGAGGAATGGGATCATGAACATCTCAGTCTTGATATTCGTGTTGCGATCGTTGATGGGATTGAGAAAGCCATTGATTTCATTCGCTCCCACACCTCAGGCCATTCGGAAACCATCATTTCTTCTGACGCGGCCCATCAGAAGAAATTCGTGAACGACATCGACTGTGCTTGCGTATTTGTCAATGCTTCGAGTCGCTTTGCCGATGGTGAACAGTTCGGTTTTGGAGCTGAGATTGGGATCTCCACCCAGAAGCTCCATGCGCGCGGGCCAATGGGTTTAAGCGAGATGACCACGACAAAATATGTGCTCACCGGGGATGGGCAAGTCCGTTGAGTCTGGCACAATAGTGGGCGTGACTTCTTCCACCCAGGCTCCCGTACCTTCTCAAGGATGGTACGGCGATCCTGCGCATCCTGGGCAGGAACGCTTCTGGGATGGTACGGCATGGACGAGGGTTGTTCGTCGAGTCCAGACTTTAGACAAACTCTCTGACCCTGCTCTCAGTCTTCCGTTGGCTGGGTGGTGGCGACGATTCGGGTCAGGAGTTTTAGACACGGTGATCGCTTGGGTGTTATCACTAATGGTTTTGGGAATCAGTGCACCGGATGCAATGACCAGATGGCAGACACTCTTTTCGCAATACGGGACTGATGTGATGATTGCGGCACGCCACGGACGTTTCATTGAACCTTCTGATGAGGCCGTTTCTGCTGCAGCGACCCTCATGCTCATCGTGGGTGTTGTCATGGTTTTTTACACTGCCATCATGTTGGGTTTTCGTGGGGCAACTTTGGGTCACCAGATCATGGGGGTCAAAGTGGTGAAAGCACCCCTGCCCATGCGATGGCTGTCGATGGCGGGAAACCCGCCCTTCCATGAAGAAAAACCAGGATGGATGAGATCAATCTCGAAAGGTTTAGGGTGGGCACTTTTTTCGACAGGGACGTCGTGGTTTGCTTTCATCCAAATAGTGAATGTTGTTCTGCCACTATGGCACCCGCGCAAACAGTCGGTCACAGACTTTTTTGCATCAACCTTGCTCATTAGAACTAACACCCCTGCGGCTTCACCCCAGGAAGGCACCCATGGTTGAGGTTGATCCCAAGCTACGCAGTGTTGCGGAAGCCTATGGGGTTGCCACACAATATGTCGATTCTCAGGGAATCACGCGCTACCCGGCAGGGGAAACCATCACAGCTTGCTTGAAAGCGCTTGGTGTTGATACTGATTCCGCGCATGGGATAGACCGGGCTAGCGCGGCAGCCCAGGACCGGGCCTGGACCCAACCACTGCCGCCGTGTGTGGTTGTCTCTCAAGGCCAAGACCGACTTGTTGATGTCCATGTGGCCTCAGGCAGGCCAGCGAACGTAATGGTGTGTGAGGAGGGGGGAACCTGCCACATTCTCCAGCAGGTGGACAACTGGGAGGAGGATCGCCTGGTGGGTGGTGCCATGGTGGGCCGGGCAAGTTTTCAGCTCCTCGTGGATCTGCCGACAGGGTACCACCAGCTCATCTTGGAATCTGATGGGACGACGTGGTCAACTGACCTCGTGGTGACTCCTTCCACAGTGAACCTGTCGATGTTGCCTGATTCTGTGTGGGGTTTCATGGTTCAGCTTTATTCACTGTGCAGTGGGGATTCGTGGGGTTTTGGTGACTTCCATGACCTCGGCCAGCTCGCGACGATAGCGAAACATCAGTGGAACACCGATTTTCTTCTGATCAATCCGATTCACGCAGGTCATGTCACGATTCCGATGAATCCGTCCCCGTACTATCCTTCCACCAGGCGATACATCGATCCACTCTATATTCGCCCTGAGGACACCGAAGAGTACATCCAAGGTTTCAAGAAAGCTCACAAGGTGGTCGATCAGGTCGGGCAGCTTCGTCAGCAATCATTGAGCGAGGCCCTCACGTGCCCCGAGATCTGCCGCGATAGTGTGTGGGCCGCTAAGAGGCAGGCCTTGGAAATGATCTTCAACGAGCTGGTCAGCTCTGGTGCTTCTTCACAGAAGCGCCTAGAGGAGTTTGAGCAGTACGTGAGGCACGAGGGTGAAGGCCTCGTACGGTACGCGACCTGGTGCGTACTGACCGAAGAGTATTCCGTGGATGTCAACAGCTGGCCTGAGCAGTTGCGGGACCCGAATTCTGTTGAGGTACTGTCTTTTGCCAGCCACCACCAGGAACGGATCAGGTTTCACCAATGGTTGCAGTTTATTGCTCAAGAGCAAGCTTCCTACGCTGCTTCTCGTGCTCGACACGAGGCTGGTATGGCTGTGGGAATCATTTCTGATCTAGCTGTGGGGGTGAGCCATTCCAGTGAAGAAGTGTGGGCGAATCCGTCCTTGTTTGCTGAGGGTGTCACCGTGGGTGCCCCACCGGATGCCTATAACCAAGCTGGCCAGAACTGGAGTCAACCTCCGTGGAGACCAGATCGTCTTGTGGAGCAATCTTACGAGCCGTTGAAACAGATGATGAGAACTATTTTCAGTTTCTCCCCAGCAGTACGAATCGATCACATTTTGGGTTTGTTCCGGTTATGGTGGATTCCTGAAGGAATGTCACCTGACCAGGGAACCTATGTCCACTTTGACCATGAGGCCATGGTGGGCATTGTGGCTCTTGAAGCTGAACGCTCTGGTGGTGTGGTCATTGGTGAAGATTTGGGTACTCTCGATTCGTGGGTGCGTGACTATCTCAGCGATCATGGGATCTTGGGGACATCGGTGATGTGGTTTGAGCAAGGTGAGGATGGTCCTTTGGCTCCCGAGTTGTGGCGCACCTTATGTCTAGCGTCGGTGACGACCCATGATCTTCCGCCCACTTTGGGTTATTTGGAACAGAGTCATGTTTATTTACGCAGCGAATTGGGACTTTTGTCGAGAACCCTCGATGAAGAGTTGCTCAGTGATGTGCACGAGCAACAACACATGGTTCACTTCCTCCAATCCCATGGGTTCTTGGCCATTGATGAGCTGGAACCGCAGATGACCATGGAAGGCTTATACCGCTATCTTGCCTCAACACCAGCGATGTTGAAATGTGTGGCTCTCACTGATGCGGTCGGGGAGAAGCGCACCCAGAATCAACCAGGTTCGGTTGATGAATACCCCAATTGGAGGGTGCCACTGGGTGATCGCTTTGGTCAGAGGATTTTGGTCGAAGACATCCCACAGGTGGAATTAGTCACCAGAATCGCCGGCATCATGAATGGTACAGTATGAGCCCACTCAATGAACCAGGAGGGAGCCACCAGTGAGTGATATCTTTGACGATGTTCGTGAAGACGACGAGGGCCTAACATCCACTCGCCCAACACTGATTGGGATCATTGTTGCTGGCCTGCTCGTGGCAACGTGTCTGATTGCGTTAGCGGTCACTTTTTTTACGGGTTTGATTCCTACACTTCCCCTGGCGGTCTTCGTGACTATCGAGGTTGTCACTACTGGCGTACTAGCGTTCATGATGCTCACCTCGCGGCCCAAGGTTCACAAGGTCAAGTTTGCGATGGCCACAATGCTGTCTTTTCTCTTGGTGCTCATGAATTGTGGGGTCGTGAAATTGGGGATGGATTATCTCGGGTTCACCTCGAAGATTCAAACGCAAGCAGAAGAATCGATCCTCTATGACGTTGTCGTGTTGACAACAGCCAGTGATGATATCTCTGCACTCGATGGGCGGGTGATGGCCGAGGTAGCTACGGACCCACTCGGTCCAGTGGTCCGTGAAGAGGTTCTAGGTTTGACCTCCGTCACTTTTCAACCAAGCCCCACATGGGTGAATATGGTTGAGAGCGTTGTTGATTCTTCGGTTTCTTCCATGGTTATTCCCGATGCGCTCATGCAAGTCTTGGAGGATGCAGATGAAGCTGCCTTTGGGCAACTAAAAATCATTGCGAGTTTCACTGTGAAAGAGTCCAGTGTGTTGGAACACAACCCCACCAAACGATCCAATGATGCCTTCATCCTCTATATCTCCGGCATCGATACTTATGGTTCTATCAGTAGCCGTGCTCGTAGTGATGTCAACATGCTCATGGTGGTTAATCCCAGTGAGGGGAGGGTGCTCTTGGTGAACACTCCACGGGATTTTTACGTACCTTTCCGTGGACAAGATGGGTTGAAAGACAAACTCACCCATGCGGGTGTCTATGGGATCGGCGTGTCTTTGGGCACCTTAGAGGACCTTTACGACATTGACATCGACTATTACTTGAGGATCAATTTCAGTTCCGTTGTTGAGGTGGTCGATGCACTCGGTGGTATTGATGTGGATTCAGAGTTTGAGTTTAGCTCTCAGGGGTACGACTTCACCGTGGGTTTGAATCACCTCGATGGTGAGCAAGCCTTGGCTTTCTCCCGTCACCGTTACAGCTTTGATGGGGGGGATCGTACGCGTGGGTTGAACCAGCAGAGGGTCATCGCTGGAATCATTGACCGAATCACAGCGCCCAGCATCTTGGCGAAGTACGATCGTACGTTGAATGCCGTGGGGGGCTCTTTGGAAACATCCATGCCGAGGTCTGCGATGTCGGATCTGGTGAAGAGGCAGATTTCTTCCGGAACTGCGTGGCAGATAGATACGATCAGTGTCGATGGTGAAGGAGCCCTCGATTACACTTTCACTTACCCTGAACAGAGGTTGTACGTCATGGTCCCTGATGAGGACACCGTCCAAGCAGCCAAGCAAGCGATCCGTGAGGCACTAGGGGAGTGAGCTGCATCAGTACGCCAATTGAGCGTCAGTGGTGTTTTCCACTAGAATCCCCTCTAATATCCACCTGTGCGAAGGGAGCTGAGTGTGAGCAGACTTTCTGCGCTTTCACGGGGTAACCAGGTTTTCTTCCGCGTCTCAAAATCTGGGTGGGGTCAGTGGTTTCTGGATGCGTGTTCGTGGGCTTTCGCTGTGTTTGGTGCTGCGATTCTCCGGTATGAATTCCATCTTGCTGATTTGAAGATTCCAGCGATCCTTCTCGTGGTTGGTGTCATCGTGGTGGTGCAATTCATGGGAGGTATGGCTGCTTGGCTCTATCAGGGAAGGTTCACAGAGGGCAGTTTGGAAGAGATCAAAGCCCTGGGATGGATCATGGGTGTTCTCACTGTGGTGTTCGGTGTGGGCTGTGTGCTCATCGGTAACAGTCTGGGACTTCCGCGATCATTGATGTTTCTGGCAGCCCCCTTGGCTGTGTGTGCCATGTTGGCTACTCGTTTGGTGAGGCGTTTCGTACGGGAACGTCCTCAGGCGAGTCTGTCCACAGGCGGGCGGCGTACTCTCATCTTTGGTGCTGGGGGTTTGGGGCGCATCATTGTTCATCGTATTCTCATGGATTCTCGATCCTCTTATGATCCTGTTGGTTTTCTTGATGATGATGCTGGCAAAGTGAATCTGGCTATTCGCAATGTTCGGGTGCTGGGCAGACTTGATGACTTAGCTGAGGTATCACAGCAGACCCGCGCCTCAGTGTTGATCGTGGCTATTGCAGATGCTACTCCAGCACTCATGGCCAGGGTGATGAGCATGGCGACGCCACTGGAGATCGATGTGAAAATCGTTCCCACATTGGATAAGAGCTTCGGGGAGCGTACTCGCGTTGGCCAGATTCGCGACATCGCTATCGAGGATCTTATTGAGAGACAGCCTGTGAAGCTCAATATTGACACTATTGCCAGCTATTTGTCAGGCAGGCGAGTGTTGGTGACTGGTGCCGGGGGATCGATTGGGCAGGAGCTGTGTGTGCAGATTCGCAAATTCGGCCCCCAATCTTTGGTGATGCTCGATAATGATGAGACCCATCTTCAAGACACGGAAATGGCGCTGTGGGGTACGGGTTTGTTGATGCGTCCAGAGATTGTCTTGGCCGATATTCGGGACAAGGAGAATCTCGCACGGTTGTTTGACCAGTGGAAGCCCGAGGTGGTGTTCCATGCAGCGGCCTATAAACATGTGCCCATGTTGCAGCGATATCCTCGTGAAGCGTGGGAGACCAATGTGGTGGGGACTCTGAATGTGTTGGAGTGTTCAGCTGACGTGGGTACGGAAGTGTTCGTCAACATCTCGACTGATAAAGCAGCGAACCCCACGACAGCATTGGGGCATTCGAAGAGGTTGGCTGAGCGGTTGACGTCTTGGATGGGGGAGCAAACCTCTAAGCCTTATTGTTCGGTGCGTTTCGGTAATGTCATTGGATCGCGCGGCTCGATGGTTCCTTTGGTACGCCAAATGATTGATCGCGGTTTAACGATCACGATCACGCATGAGGAAGCAACACGCTATTTCATGACGATTCCTGAAGCGTGCCAGTTGGTGGTGCAGGCTGGCGGTTTGGGATCGAGTGGTGATGTGATGATCCTCGATATGGGTAATCCTGTCCGTGTGATGGATATTATCAATCGTTTGGTGGAGATCTCGGGTAAGGATTGCGAAATTGAGATCATCGGAATGCGTGAGGGGGAGAAGATCCACGAGGTTTTGGTTTCGAGTGAAGAGGAGAGCGAACTCACTGACATAGCGGACCGGACAACTCGTGCCTACGTGCCACCAATCTCCCCAGAGAACCTCGATTTTGAGCAGTGGATAGAAACGGTGGTCGAGGCCCGCGAGCCTAGAGGAGCGACGGCCAAACGATGAAGTCGAGCCCGATTTACTTATCATCACCTGATGTTGGCCTAGCAGAAGAAGCAATGGTCATTGAGGCCCTTCGCTCTGGGTGGGTCGCACCACTGGGGCCAATGGTTGATGCTTTTGAACAAGAGATGGCCGAGCGAGTCGGGGTTCAACATGCGGTAGCTCTGTCTTCAGGAACGGCAGCCCTTCATTTGGCTCTGCTAGGACTTGGTGTTGGGCCTGGTGATGTTGTCGTGACTAGCACTCTCACTTTTGCCGCTACTGCGAATGCCATTGTTTACACTGGTGCTGAACCGTACTTTGTTGATGTTCTTCCCGAGACTGGAAACATGGATCCGCAGGCGCTGACAAGGGCTTTGAAGGTGCTCACTTCTTCCGGGGAGAAGGTGGGAGCGGTCATTCCTGTGGACATGTTGGGAAAGATGGCTGACTACACCGCACTGGAGCCAATCGTTGCCAACCATGGGATTCCTTTGGTCTGTGATGCTGCTGAAGCAGTGGGGTCGTTCCATGCTGACCGACCAGCGGGGAGCATTGGTCGGGCTTCAGTGTTTTCTTTCAATGGCAACAAGATCATGACAACCTCTGGTGGGGGCATGTTGTTGACCAATGATCAGGCCTTGTCTTTGCGAGCGCGTCATCTAGCAACCCAAGCTAGAGAACCTGTTCCATGGTATGAGCATGAGGCCATTGGCTACAACTACCGGATGTCGAATCTTCTCGCAGCAGTGGGTCGAGCTCAATTGTCACGACTCGATGAGATGATTTCTCGTCGTAAGGAATTAAGGTCCCGCTACAAGGAGTTTTTCGCCGAGGTTCCTGGGGTCATAGTCTTAGGTGCCCGCGATGACATGAATGACAACTCGTGGTTGACGTCGATCCTCATTGACCCCGAGGTGGCAGGGTTTTCACCTACTGAATTGGCTGACCATCTATCTGCTGGCGGAATCGAAGCGCGTCCGCTGTGGAAACCCATGCATCTTCAACCGATCTTCACCCAGGCGCGAGGTGTGATTACTGGTGTAGCTGAGAGCTTATTTATATCAGGTCTGACTCTCCCGAGTGGGTCTTCGCTGATAGACTTGGATCATCAGATAATTTTTGATACCTTGGAATCTTTCCTGCGGGACTGCGGACTTCAAGCACCTGGGCTTGGCAGTAAGAAATCTTCGTAAGAGGAGTTGCAGTGGCAAAAAAACCCAAGCAAGGTTTCGACCATAGCAAGCGCCTTTTTGACATGATCGTCTCAGCACTCGCCTTAATAGTGCTGTCTCCAGTATTAGCGGTGATCTCCATCGTGGTCCGCATCAAACTGGGGAGCCCAGTCATCTGGTCACAGGAACGCCCAGGAAAAGATGCACAAGAGTTTCATCTTTATAAATTTCGCTCCATGCTCAGCGTTGATGAGGATCGAACTAGTGACGAGGATCGCTTGACAGGTTTCGGCAAGAAATTACGGGCAAGCAGCCTGGATGAATTACCAACACTGTGGAATGTATTGAAGGGAGACATGAGCATTGTTGGCCCTCGCCCTTTACTCGTGCAGTATCTTCCCCTGTATTCGCCCCAGCAGGCAAGGCGCCATGAGGTTCGACCAGGAGTGACAGGATTAGCGCAAGTGCGCGGGAGGAATGCCCTATCATGGGAGGAGAAATTCCTCTGCGACATTGAGTACGTTGACTCCAGGAGTTGGAGGGTTGATCTGGCCATCCTTGCTCGTACTGTGGTGGCGGTTATTCGCCGACAGGGGATATCGGCAGAAGGACACGTAACGATGGAAGAGTTTCAAGGGAATCCATCATGATTGATGTGGTCATTATTGGTGCTGGTGGTTTTGGCCGGGAAACCCTTGACGTGCTTGAAGCAGTCAATCAGGAATCTTCAGAGTTGGTGTATCGCATTCTGGGGGTTGTCGACGATTTACCTAGTGAGGTTAATCTCGAGCGCTTGGCTGCTCGAGGTTACCAACACTTAGGTTCTATCCAACAGTGGTGCGCCCATAGAAGTGGTGACGCCTTTCTACCTGCTGTGGGGGATCCCGAAAGCCGTAGGAGCATTGTTGAACTCATCCACCAAGTGCCAACCCTCGACTTGGTCGTCCATCCTTCAGTAAGTATAGGATCTGGCCTGCGTGCAGGCGGTGGCTCTGTCATCTGTGCACAGGCAACCATATCGACGAATGTGGTGATTGGGTCCTTTGTTCACATCAATCCTGGAGTGATCATTGGTCATGATGTGGTGATCGATGATTTCGTTTCTGTGAATCCGGGCGCTGTCATCTCAGGGGAAGTCAAGCTTGGTTCTGAAGTCCTCGTTGGGGCAGGTTCAACGATACTTCAAGGTCTGAGTGTCGGAGAAAGATCTGTGGTGGGTGCCGCTGCTTGTGTGACGAAAGCTATCCCAGCAGGGGTTATCGCCAAAGGTGTTCCAGCCACATGGTAGAAGGTCCAAATGTGGCCTTCAACAGACACTGGGCCCACCACGGTAGCATAACTTCATTGCTGCCTCTCGATTTCTTCGGACTGTGTTCGCTCGCAAGGAGCAATGCTGGTGCCAAGGTGGTTGTAGAAGCCAGGGTTCATTGTATTGGACTGGTGCCCCCGTCTTAACGATATCAACTAACGACTGCTAAGCTGAAGAGAGCCGTAGATTGATGCCATGGCTTCATCGGCCCTCGCATGGGTGTATTGACTGGCAATTCCACGATTGTGAGCACCGATTCTCTGAATTTGTTCTGGCGACATGGAACCCATGAGGCGAAGTGCCTCCACAGTGTCAGGAACACTCTTAGGGCGGCTGATGAGGAAACCAGAGAGGTCCCCCTCGTGGTAGTCTGCCAAACCTCGGATCCTTGAAGCAATCAGGGGTAAGCCTGCTGCCATCATTTCAAGACCTCCCAGGCATAAACCCTCCCGAAGGGAGAGGTGTATCGCAAAGTCTGCTGCTTCCAGATAGGGGAACACATCCGTATGCCCGACCATGTGAACGTGATCGCACAACTCTAGTGTTTCTACTTCGGCTTGTAGCACAGGCCATAGTTGCCCTGAACCACAGATGACATAGTGTAGGTCAGGATCTCGAACCTCAGCTATTGCGCGAATGATGGTCAAGTAATTCTTCCTGGGGATCATCTCGCCAATCGACACTGCAAGTTTTGCATCATGGGGAAAACCCAGCTCAGTCTTTTTGATCGCTTTCGTGAGTGGATCTTGGGAAATAGTGGAAAATCTATCAAAATCTATACCCACCCCAGGGATTTCTATAGTGTTTGCCGGGCGGAAGAACTTTCGAGACAGTACTGTGTCTTCAGCGTTCATTGTGATAATGGTATGGGTACGCCGGGAGAGGGCCCACTCGATAGGGAAAAACACTAGCCAGTCTCTCAGTGGCCCACCAGATTCAAACTGAAAACCGTGGGCTGTGTACATGATATAAGCCGACTTCTTTTTGATGGCTACTCGTGTCAGCACTCCCGCTAGCGCCGAGTGAATATGAACCAGATCGAATCCAACTCTGCGGTGGAGTGCCCTGAGGGTTCGTACGGCGGAATAGTTTTCACCAAATCGGCCAATCCCTCGGCTCAAGGGGAGGCTGACAGTATGATATCCCAATGATTCGAGGGTTGAACGAAAAGTCTTGCTTTTATTTACAGCCATAGGGCTGGCATCATCAAAATTTGCAGCCACCCAAAGTTCGAAACCCTGGAAAGTGAGAATTTCAAGGTTCCTCATGTTGAAGTTGTGGATAACTGAAGACGCGTGGGCAACCATCAATGCTTTTTTGGTTTTCGTGGAATCATTCACGAAGTGGCTCCCTCCATGACTGCTATTGATGGAGACCGGGTGGTCCACCATAGTCTAGGAAAAAGATACACCGTGAGTAGGGCACATGGTGGCAGCGTCCACCTGCGTGTTCTCCACATTCTCCGCTGATATGGAGGGGGTCCGTGAGCATGTCTTACTTCTAACTCACCACTGCTGATCCCCAGGGGTGAGCACGAGTCGGTAATGTTTAGTATCATGGTCCGCGCTGGGGGAGAGTGTCCAAGCAAAACACTCCCACGATAAAGAAATAGTCGAATCATGCAAGGAACTGTTGTGGCAAACCAGATAGTTGGGGTGTGTGGATTTACATCGTCCGGGTCAAGTGCTGTGACGGATCTCTTGCACGAATTCAGTGATGCGCAAGTGCTCGATCATTGTGAACTGTCATTCACGTACTATCCAGACGGGCTCGATGACTTAACCTGGCAGCTCACTGAGAACTATGGCAAACACTTTCAGTCACTTGCCATTGAACGATTCCGGCGACTCATGAGTAGCAGAGCGTTCTTCAGAGCAGTGGACAAAAAGACTATCAATCAACTCACCGACCAATTCCTTGATCAGATCGTTCAGGTGAAGTGGCATGGAATGTCTGCCCACGAGAGAGACCGACTGTCTTTCTTCCTGAGGCGTGGCAGCGTGCTTGCCATGCAGAAGGCCATGAGGGCTATTCGCATTGCTCATGCTCCTCGCGTATTCTTCTCTATGGTCGGATCACGCATTGAACTAACTGCAAGGCCTGAGAACATTTACTCGGCAGCACAAGAGTTTGTTACTAACGTGCTTGCCGCACTCGGGAGAGACACTGAAAAGATCACGATTTTAAATCAGCCATTCTGTGGCAATAACCCGGTCAAGAGCTTTCGATACTTTGGCGCACCCAAAGCTATCATTATCGATCGTGACCCCAGAGATTTATATCTATTTTGCAAGCACCATCTGCGTCGGCGAGGGGAGGGTATGCAAATCGCCATGACTTCGGTCGAGGACTTTATCGCGTGGTTCAGGACAACGCGCGTCCAACCAGATGGGCTAAGAGAGCGAGACGACGTCATGTTCATCAGATTTGAGGAGTTGCTTTACGATTACGATAATGCTATCTCGAAAATTTCAGCGTTCACTGGAGTCAAAACACATGTCGCTAAGGGTAAATACTTCAAGCCCAATTGGTCGAGAAGCAATTCCCAGTTGTTTCGAAACTACCCCAAGAATGCAGAAGAGATTAAAGTGATTGAAGGAGAGCTGCCGGAGTTTCTCTTTCCGTTTGATGAATACCCAGACATTCCAGCACACGGTGAAATGTTTTTCGGCAGTCAGGCGAAGAGGAGATGAATGTGATCCGAGGGTATACGACAGGGGTCTTCGATCTCTTCCACATTGGTCATCTCAATATTCTCAAACGATCCAAAGAAATGTGTGACCACCTCACCGTTGCGGTCAGCACAGATGAGTTGGTCGAGAGTTACAAGGGGAAAACTCCCGTGATACCTTTTGAGGAGAGAATAGCTATTGTCGAGTCGATCAAGTATGTCGACCAGGTGGTTGCCCAGGAAACCCGCGACAAAGTGGAGGCCCATAGCCGACTGAAGTTTAATGTGATGTTTCATGGTGATGACTGGAGAGGTAATCAGCTGTTTATGGAAACTGAGGCTGTGCTGGATGAGAGAGGAGTACGGGTTGTGTATTTCCCGTACACGACGAGAACCTCATCAACGATGCTGACAGCAGTATTGCAGGACACTGTGTCAATAAGAAAGAGAGCTGATCTTTTGTGAAGTTCATTTGGGCAACTTATGGCGCACTCTTTGCTCTGGGAGCAGCCAGTCACTATGTGCTGGGGATGCATAATTCACTGCCATTTTTCCTCTTTCTCACCCATTGTTTCTGTGTCTACCTGTACTTGCTTCTGTCACGTGATTTAAGTGCACCTGTGAAAACTCTGCTCCTCGTAGGTTTCGCGCTGCGGGTGGCAGCTCTTCTCTATGACGTTTACGCAGATGCTCCCTTTCTCATGCTCAACGTCAGTAGCGATGCAGAATACTTTTATGAAGCAGCTATGGGTTTTTCCCAGGAACCCTCCCTGCTCTTTGATGGGGAATCGTTTCCCCGTGCAGGAATGTTCGGCAAGTTTCTCGGTGTCTTCATGATCATTGAAGGACCACACCGCCTGTGGGCGCAGTATCTCAGCACAGTGTGTGGGATTTCTCTGGTCATTGTTCTCAAGAAAGCCATGGACGTAGTCGATATCCGACCCAGAATCCAAGTTGTTGTGGTGGGTATCGCTGTCTTCTTTTTTACTTCGGTCATGAAGTCCGCCACTCTTCAGCGAGAGATGCACCCTGCCTTCCTCACAGCTGTGTCAGTGCTCATGTTTTTACTCTGGTTGCTAGATGGAAAAACCCGATATGCAGTCGCGGCACTGGTCTTCCTTCTGGGGGCTTCATTCTTCCATGCTGGAGTCATTGGATTAGCCATGGGGTATACCTTTGGTTTCTGTTTCTATCGTCACGAGACGGGGAAGTTTTCTTTTACAGTGAGGTCAGTAGCGGTCATGGCCTTAATCGTCATCGGCAGCATAGTGCTTAATAATTATGCCGGAGATGTTTTCTTCAACAAGTTCACCTCTGTTGAGGAAGTTGAAGACATCTATTCGCGAGCCTCCTGGTTTGGCAAGGGAGGGGCGGCTTACAATGTTGGTGTCACAATAGATACTCCTCTGGGGTTGTTCTTTGGTGGAATCTTAAGAACCTTCTATTTCCTTTTCTCTCCACTGCCGTGGTACTGGAGGGGGATGATGGATGCACTGTCGTTTTTGCTCGATTCTTCGCTGTATCTCTTCACTTTTGGATATTTAATACTGAGGAGAAAGAAGATATTCGATGGGAGCAAGGAGTCACGGTGGATTCTCATCATCACCATTGGGCTACTTGCAGCATCATTCATTTTCGGTTTGGGGACTAACAACGCGGCACCTGCGATGAGACATCGCCAGAAGCTTGTTGCAGCATTTCTCCTCGTTTTCTCTATGGCCATGAACAAGGTGAGTCTGGCGAAGAAAAGACTCACCACTCCCAAGTTGAGTGAGTAACCCATGAGATCAAAGAATGCATCAAAAAACATCGCTTGGGGATTCGTGTATGAGAGCGTCCAACTCATTAGCATGTTCATACTACCCAGAATGATACTCGATACTTTCGGGTCGGATTTCAATGGCCTCGTGGAGGCGATTACGCAATTCCTTCGAGTGATTGTGCTCTTTCAAGCAGGCATCAGTGCAGTAACAATGGCAGCTCTCTATTCACCGCTCGAAAGGAACGACACCCATCAGATCTCCGTCGTCATTAAGTCAAGTCAATCCTTTCTGAAAAAGGTTGTGCTCGTATTTGTTATCTTCTCCATATGCTTAGCTATCGGTTACCCTCTCCTGGTCAAGGACGAATTCGATTTCATTTACACCGCTAGCTTGGTGCTCATCATGTGCCTGTCTACAGTCGTACAGTTCTTCTTTGGCCAGGTGTATCAGTTCCTCTTTACAGCTGATCAAAATCATCGACTCATTTCCATGGTAAATTCGGCCAAAGTCCTCGTGAGCACAGTTATCTCCGTCATTCTCATTCAATCGGGTTTTGGAATGCGAGCAGTTAAGCTGGGGGCAGCCATTGTCTTTGTCATCGCTCCGTTATTCATCTATTTATATGCACAGAGAAAGTACAAGCTGCAGAAATCAGTGGAGGTGGACCTCGCTGTGATTGACCAAAGGTGGGCTCACTTTGGAGCGCAATTTGCTTCTTTCGTATCTATGAACTCGGGCCTCATCATCCTCTCAGCATTTGTCAATCTCTATGAAATATCAGTGTTCGCTATTTACAACCTAGTAATGAGTGGGATTTTTGGTTTCTTCCTACCCCTCACACGAGGAATAGATGCTGCCTTTGGAAACATGATTGCCAAGAACGAACACTCCTTGTTGAAGAAGAATTTGAGGGTATATGAGCAAATCGTCTTTGGAGCCACGGCCTTCCTCTTCTCCATCACGGCAGTCATGACTCTGCCCTTTGTGATGCTCTATACGCAAAACGTCTTTGATGTCGAATACTATCGGCCTGCTCTCATGGCTGTCATCGTCGCGGCGACTGCCTTCAGGTGTCTGTATTTCCCGTACATGAGTGTGACTAACGCGGCAGGGCATTTCCGGCCGCTTCGCAAATATGCATTCCTCGAAGCGACCCTGACCATCGCAATATCGATTGCCATGATCCAATGGATAGGAATCACTGGTGCGGCCGTCGGAATGCTCTTTTCCTATAGTTTCCGGACCGGCTACTATGCTGTATACGGATCAAAGGTCATAGTGAACAGGAGTGTGTGGGTTTTTGCCAAGCGGCTGTTTGTGACTATGGCTTGTGTCGCCACAATTATTGCATTATCGTCATTGCTGCCTCTACCGACGGAATTGTCCTTTCTGCAATGGGCCATGAATGCACTCGTTCTTTCTGTCATGGCGCTTGCTGTAGTTGGACTTTTTGAATATCTATTCTTCAAGGATGACCTTCACGAAACGATCGCCATGGCCTGCAGGCTCGTACGCAAATCGTAAAACAGAGACTCGCCGCAGCTGAAAAACATGCGTTGGTATTCAAGGTGTGAGATACTTTACCACGATTGAGTCATCACCGATGGCTCGCGAGTGCGTACTCAAGACGCGACCTGAGATCCAGGACCGCGGCGGGGTTCGTGCCGAATTCATAAGCTTGCCTGTGGGTGACACCCACCAGTGGCACTGGGTTGCGGCCCAGTGAGAAAGAGAGCGTTCATGCTCGACAACAATATGGCGGATTCTACGAACGAAAACTCCGCATCCCGCCCATCCGATGTGATGGGTCCACCAGACAATCAACCAGCAGAAGCCGTGGGAGAATATCGACCCAAGAAAACCCGGCGTCCACGCAAACCCCTCAACACCGAAGATCCAGCCCCCAGTGCTGCTGCGGATCCCTTAGGCGAAGACTCAGGGGCCCACCATGGTTTCGCCCCCAAAGGGAAGACCCGAAAATCCACGAAGCGAAAAACTGACGACACACAACTTGCTGAGACCCCTGAAACTGAAGCGCCGAAAACCCCAGCAAGGAAAAACACCAGGAAGAAAACCACTACTGACGCTGCCGCTGGGGAGTCCACAACACCAACAGCGACAGAATCGAATGATCCCATCGGTGAGGCACTAGAAGAATTGAGCCGCACCCAACGTACGAGAAAGACCACCACACGGGCCCGTAAAAAAGCTCACGACTCGCGAGATGACCTCGACACGGCACAAGCGCTCGACGACCTCGCCCAAGCCATTGCAGCTGCACCCTCGCCCGAAAATGATGACTCAACAGGCAGTCAAGACGGGAATGAAGACTTCGACACCTCTGGTACAAACCGTCGCCGTCGTCGCCGTGGAGGGCGCAAACGTCGCGGTCCAGGGGCCGATGACGACCCCGCATCTGAGGCAACTGACGACAACCCTGAAAGTGGCTCCCCAGACCAGAAGGTGCCTTCCTCAGAATCAACACCACCCAGTGAAGAGTCCTCCAAGCATCGTCGGCGTCGGCGTCGGCGCCAAGGTGAAGACGTTGACGACGTCGAAGACAGTGATGCCGACGTAGTAGTGAAAGTACGCCAACCGCGTACTCGAAAAAAACAAGCCACCAAAGATACGACAGACACCAAAGTGGAAGGTATCGAAGGATCCACCCGCTTGGAAGCAAAAAAGCAGCGTCGCCGCGAAGGCCGCGCAGCATCCAGACGCCGGACACCAATCCTGTCCGAAGCTGAATTCTTGGCACGCCGTGAATCAGTCGAGCGCACCATGCTCATTAGGCAAAAACAAGACTATTCGCAGATCGCTGTCATAGAAGACGGAATCCTCGTCGAACATTATGTCGATCGGGCTTCGGCAACCTCCCTCATCGGCAACATCTATCTCGGCAAGGTACAAAATGTCCTACCAGGAATGGAAGCAGCCTTTATTGATATTGGGCGTGGACGCAATGCCGTACTCTATGCCGGTGAAGTGGACTGGGACTCTTTTGGTGAAGCTGGCCAAGAGCGCAAAATTGAGGACGTCTTCTCTGCTGGTCAACTCGCAGTCGTACAAGTATCGAAAGACCCCGTTGGAGCTAAAGGTGCTCGCTTGACCTCCCATGTTTCGATACCTGGGCGATATGTGGTCTACGCACCGAAAGGCCACATCGCGGGGATCTCCCGGAAACTGAGCGAAAAAGAACGCAACCGCCTCAAAAACATTCTCGATTCTCTCGTGGATGAAACAGCCACAGTCGTCATTCGTACTGCCGCTGAAGGGACATCCGAAGACGAACTCGTCCGCGATGTGAACCGTCTCAAAGCCCAATGGGAGGTCATCGAAAAGAAAACCCAAGGCAAGCAGACACCACAACTACTCTACACTGAACCTGATCTCACGATGCGCATCGTCCGTGATCTGTTCACCGAAGACTTCTCAACCCTGATCGTTGATGGAAATGGCGGAATGGAAGACGCTTTCGACACCGTGAGTGCGTACGTCAGCCATGTGTCCCCGCACCTGCGTGAACGAATCCAGAAATGGGATCGAGAAAAAGATGGGGACGTTTTCGCCAAATACCGCATCGACGAACAGATCGCCAAAGCTCTCGACCGCAAAGTGCACCTGCCATCCGGAGGATCCCTCGTCATTGACCGTACTGAAGCAATGACAGTGATCGACGTGAACACAGGCAAGTTCACCGGGGCTGGGGGCAACCTTGAAGCAACCGTGACCTCCAATAATCTTGAAGCAGCCGAAGAGATCGTACGGCAATTACGTCTGCGCGATATCGGTGGAATCATCATCATTGACTTCATTGACATGGTTCTTCCCAGCAACCGCGAGCTGTTATTGCGGCGTCTCGTGGAATGTCTAGGGCGTGATCGTACTCGTCACCAGGTCTCCGAAGTCACCTCGCTCGGCCTCGTGCAAATGACACGCAAAAAGGTGGGTACTGGGTTAGCCGAGGCCTTCACCACTGCTTGTGAAGCCTGTGAAGCAATGGGGCGAATACGGTTCGATGAACCAGTAGAAAACCAGGCTCCCTCTGATGGGGGAGAGCGCTCACCGGGACGACGTTCACGGCGTCGCAGCAGCTAAAGTCTTCTTAGAGTTCTTGAGCGTACGCACGTACTTTGTCACCCTTGGCCCTAGCGGCTTCACGCAAGGACCCCTGGAATTCAACAACCTTGGTGCGCATGGACTCATCTCCAGCACCAAGGATCCGTGCCGCTAACAGTCCTGCATTGCGTCCTGCTCCGACACCCACCGTAGCCACAGGGACTCCAGCAGGCATCTGAACAATGGAGAGCAAAGAATCCAGTCCATCGAGTTGCTTCAGCGGGATCGGCACACCGATCACCGGCAGGGGAGTCACAGCGGCGAGGACACCTGGCAGGTGTGCTGCACCACCAGCGCCAGCAATAATGATAGAAATCCCACGTTCATGAGCAGTACGCCCGTACTCAATGGTTTCATCGGGCATCCGATGGGCTGAGATCGCTGTCGCTTCGAATTCGATCCCGAACTCTTGGAGTGCTTTCGCAGCCTCAACCATGATGGGCCAATCGGAATCCGATCCCATGAGAATGCTAACCATAGGGGACATGGGTGTGCCTTTCGTGCAGAGGGACACCGTGATTCTATCTGAAGAAACTTGGTGGGAACTGTGGATTCTAGATTCTGCGAGTCGCGGAGCCTGTGTTCCTCACTTCGTTCGTCAACCACTTCCTTGGTTTCGGGATAGTGCGCAAGCGCACTCTCCGCTCAACCTGCGTCGTGGTGCTCCTCACTTCGTTCGTCAACCACTTCCTTGGTTTCGGGATAGTGCGCAAGCGCACTCTCCGCTCAACCTGCGTCGTGGTGCTGCGGAGCCCGCTAGGGCGACTCGTAGTGCTCCGCAGAATGACCGAGAGTCATACTCCCACCCATCCAGGTCGACACCATTCTGCCAGCCAGTCCCAGACTGGCTACACACCATGAGAGAATGACCGAGATGTGTGACAGTTGCCCTTGCCCCTTGTGACAGTTACCCCGGCATCCTGTCACACACTAAACTGGAACCCATGGTATGTCGACAATCAACAGCTCTCCTCACCGATCAGTACGAAGTGACCATGGTCCGCGCTGCCCTGGCATCAGGCCAAGGGGAGCGGAAATCCATTTTTGAACTCTTCGCTCGCCGGTTGCCATCGGGGCGAAGGTACGGTGTGGTGGCCGGTGTGGGGCGAGCCTTAGAGGCTATTGCCAACTTCCGCTTCACTGATGAAGAGATCGACTTCCTCGCAGGTGCTGGCGTTGTTGATGATGTCACAGCTCAATACCTTGCAACCTACCGATTCACTGGATCCATGTGGGGGTACGGCGAAGGGGACCTCTATTTTCCAGGATCACCCCTGCTCATCGTGGAAGGAACTTTTGCGGAAGCTGTCTTGCTAGAGACCGTCTTGTTGTCAATCTACAACTATGACTCGGCTATTGCATCAGCAGCTTCACGCATGACACTCATGGCTGAAGACCGTCCCTGTATCGAAATGGGTACGAGGCGAGCCAATGAATATGCTGCGGTTGCGGCTGCCCGTGCCGCTTATGTCGCTGGATTTGCCTCCACCTCGAATATGGAGGCCGGGCGTACCTATGGAATACCAACCTCAGGTACGGCGGCACATTCCTTCACCCTGCTCCACGACTCAGAAGCCGAAGCATTCCAAGCTCAGATCGCCGCACTCGGAGAGAACACCACATTATTGGTTGATACCTATGACATCGCTCAAGCGGTTCGTACTGGTGTGGAATTGACGGGCGGCAAACTAGGGGCAGTACGTATCGACTCTGGTGACTTGACTGTCACTGCTCGCGAAGTACGTGCACTGCTCGACGATTTGGGTGCCACCAAGACACGCATCATCGTCACCTCAGATCTTGATGAATGGCAACTCGCTGCCCTCAGCGGCGCTCCGGTTGATGGGTACGGCGTGGGAACCTCACTCGTAACAGGATCGGGAGCACCCACGTGTTCCATGGTCTACAAACTCGTGGCCAAAGCTGATACAGATGCCCCAGATTCCCCCTGGATACCTGTCGCTAAGAAATCACTGTCGAAAGCCACCATGGGAGGGCGCAAGTACGCTTCACGGAGGTTAGATGTGAAAGGTATTGCTGAAGCGGAACTCATTGGAGTCTCACAGCCAGCTGAGATTGATGACAATGATCGACCACTGTTGCGTGAACTGATTCGTGATGGTGAGATTGTGGGGGCCGAACCTATCGCTGAGGCGAGGGCACGCCATGAACGGGCACGTGGAGAACTTCCCCGTGATGGCTACAAGATGAGCCGTGGTGAGCCAGTCATTCCCACATATTACCTTGATGAGGATCAGAAGATCCTTCCAGCACCCTATGGTGGTTGAGCCTTAGTCGGCGTGCCTGCTTGGGCTCGGGCATCTGGTCAACCATACTGGAGTTTGGCTGAGCGAACGGAGCATCATGACCCTCGAGGTGGATCCAGCATATCTGGAGGTATCCCATCGCAGTGAGGTTGTCGCCACTAGGCGCGGTTACACACTGTTGGGGCTGGGTTTTCTCGTACCTGGGTCTGCTCAAGTGATCTATGGCAACAAACGTGTGGGGCGTTTTGCTCTCAAAGTGTGGATCCTTGCTGCAATCATTGTTGGTGTACTCGCCATCGTGGCACTTTTTTCCCGGAAAGCAATACTGGGAATCCTCGGAAACCCTATTGCCATGACTGTGATCTTTGTTGCCGCTGTCGTGCTGGGTTTGTTCTGGTTAGGTTTGGCGATTAACACCTACCTGATTGCACGACCTCGAGAAATGGGTCGCAAAAAGGGGGGCATTTTCTCTGGGGTGGCTTTGGTGATGGCCCTCGTCCTCGTGGTGGGCATGGTGCAGATAGGAAGCAGCGCTGCAGCTGGTCTCGAGCTCTTTGCCATGTTTAGGGGCGGTGGCAATTCGACACAGGTGGAAGGTCGCTACAACATTCTGCTTCTCGGGTCTGATTCTGGGATGGATCGTTGGAGTATGCGACCAGACTCGATCACTGTTGCCTCGATGAGTGCGGCAACTGGGCGTACTGTCCTCTTCGGACTTCCCCGCAACTTGATGAGCGTACCTTTCGCTAACGGTTCGCCGTTGAAGACGCTATACCCGCTGGGGTATCAATGCCGTGAAAACGATGACGATGACTGTGAGGACACTGAGCGAATACTGAATGCTGTCTATCTGCTGGGTCAACAAAATGCCGCCCTGTATCCCGATGAAGATGATCCAGGGATGCGAGCCCTACTCGACGCCGTGGAAGGGATCACGGGGTTGACAATGAATTACTACATTCTCATCAATATGGAAGGGTTCGCTGATCTTGTCGATGCTGTCGGAGGTTTGACTATCTCCATTAAGGAACGAGTCCCGGTTAACGCTGCCCAAACCAAGTGGATCGAAGCCGGAGCGAACCAGCATCTCACTGGCGAGGAGGCACTCCAGTATGCGCGTACGAGATCTATCGATGACGATTACAAGCGTATGCAACGCCAGAAATGTGTCATGACAGCGATGTTGGCTGAAATGGATCCCACCACTGTTGCCCAGAATTTTCAGAAGATTGCCAAAACATCTAAAGATATGGCTTCCACCTCTATTGACTGGCATGATATGAAATCCATGGTGGATTTGGCCTCCAAAGCTAAAAGCCTTCCGCTGATCTCTGTGTCTTTCTCTCCACCCTTAGTGACCACTGGTGACCCCGATTATTATGCGATACGTCGAGTGGTCGCTGATACGATCGCGCGCTCTGAGGCCCTGGATGCTGAGGCTGCTTATGCGGCGACAGCGGACCCATCTGCAAGCCCAACATCTGAGCCTGCACCGACGCAGGATCCTTTGGCTGACATCTCAGAGACTAACCTCACAGACGATTTATCGTCGGTGTGTTCGGTGGGGTGACGTCGCTAAGACGATTCTCTGCTTGCGAAGGCTCAGGTGGTGTCGCTTTTTCGAAACGTTTGTACCCGCCGTCTTCGAGTCCAGCGAGAACCTCGAAAGGATTCCACGCTGCGCGGTCACGGGTGCGAAGCCAACTGATACCCATCGCAAGGATATACAGCGGCAGGAAGAGTGGCCCTGTGATCGCCCACTGGGTGGAATGTCGGGCTTCATGAGCGAGACCTTGGGGAAGGCGGGAAGTGAAACGGGTGAAGGTTGACGCAGTAATGATGACGTTTCCGACGGTGAATGCACTCGCAATGGGGAAGGAGAAACGGTAGCCATCGGCCAAAATGAGCTGCTGGGGCCCCTTAGTGACTTTGGCCCTGCCAAGGTACGCAATAAATAAACCAAACAGTGTGGACAAGTTGATCCAGTTGATTGCTGCACGTACGTAGTGGTACCAGCGTGTGGGCAAAGAATCGGTCTCACTCATGTTCAGGATCCTTCCTTGGGGTTACTCTTCTTGGCATTTCTCCTGGACAAGAAATCTTCGACTTTAGCTGATCCTAGTGCCCAGACTGCAGCGCTCGCGAAGAGAAGTATCAGACACAAGGCAATAATGGAGTCACGTCTAAACCAGCCATCAACCACTGATTCCACCACGGCCTCAATCAGTGCGAACCCAGCCCACACAGCGAGAAGGAAAGCTCCAATCCATAACGTGTTGCGAAGAGTTGAACGCAGTTGCTTCTTCTTCTTGCGCCCAGTTTTGCTCAGAGTCCTGGATGAGGACCCTTTGATTTTCTTTGACTTTGGAGCAGAGAGCACCTGGGACGGCTGGGTTCCCGGATAGCTTGGGATGATTTCTTGAGGGCCAACATGCAGGGAATCAAGAGAAGGTACGTCGCTGATTTTCCTGCGTGCACTCATGAAACGACATCCTAGTGCCTGCGGGGCACCAAAGTGCCTTCGGTGCCCAAGGGGGGAGTTGAACCCCCACGTCCGTAAGGACGGCCGAGTTTGAGTCGACTGCGTCTGCCATTCCGCCACTTGGGCAACTCTCGAAACTGAAGAAAATCTTTCATACCGAGAATCGACCCACCATTCTGCCACAAGGCCTAGTCTCTTGTCTCGCAGACCTCGAAATGAGAAGATGACAAGGTGAAAGAAAACACTCCCGAAACCATGAGGGTCCTCATTGCCGAGGATGAGGCACTCATTCGACTGGATTTGGTTGAGCTTCTCGAAGAATCAGGCTACAACGTCGTAGCTCAAGCAGGCGACGGTGAAGAAGCCATAGCCTTAGCCCGCCAACTCAACCCTGACATAGTCATCATGGATGTCAAGATGCCCAAGATGGACGGGATCACTGCTGCCGAAGTCATTACCGAAGAACGTATTGCACCCGTCGTCATGCTTACCGCTTTTTCGCAGCGTGAACTTATTGACCGAGCTAGTCGCGCTGGAGCAATGGCGTACGTCGTGAAACCCTTCGATGCCTCTGATGTGATTCCGGCCATCGAACTCGCCCATGCCCGATATTCACAGATCATGACAGTCGAAGCAGAAGTCAGTGACTTGGAGGAGCGTCTCGCCTCTCGCAAAATTGTTGACCAAGCTAAAGGACTCCTCCAAGAGGGGCTCGGAATCAGTGAAGCTGAAGCATTTCGTTGGATACAAAAAACAGCCATGGACATGCGCAAGCCGATGCGTGAGGTAGCTCAAGGGGTCATCAACCATGGCCGCCCATCGCAGGACCCTCAGTGATGACGCAACCACAAGACAAGCTCCTACTCGTCGACGGTTATTCACTGGCTTTTCGGGCCTTCTATGGTTATCCGCTCGAATCCTTCACCACGTCTACAGGGCAATACACGAACGCTGTTTACGGGTTTGCTACCTTGCTGTTGGGAACTATTCGCAGCGAACAACCCACCCATATCGGTGTTGCTTTTGATCGATCACGTACGACCTTCCGTACGCGCGAGTACAGTGAATATAAAGCCAATCGCGGGGCAACCCCACCAGAGTTCCTCGGCCAAGTGGAACTCATCAAAGAGTTTCTGGACGCACTCAATATTTCTCACATAGATGTGGACGATTATGAAGCCGATGACATCATCGCCACGTGGGCACACCAGGGCAGGCTCAAAGACATGGAGGTACTTATCGCATCAGGAGACCGCGACACCTTCCAGTTGATTACCGATGGTGTGACAGTGTTGTATCCGGGGCGCAATGAGACACAGCGAATGACACCCCAAGCTGTGGAAGACAAACACGGTGTTCCCCCTAGGCGATATCCCGAGTTGGCTGCTTTAGTGGGGGAGACCTCAGATAATCTTCCTGGTGTACCAGGGGTGGGGCCTAAAACTGCAGCCAAGTGGTTGAAAGAGTACGACGGTTTAGAGAATCTTCTTCGTCGAGCAGACCAAGTTCCAGGTAAGGCCGGTGAATCCTTGAGGGCCCACATCGATGATGTTCACCGCAATAGGAGACTCAATCATCTCCTTCGCGACCTCAACTTGCCTGTGGATGTCAGTGAACTCACTCGTGGTGAGGTGGATATGGCGGCAGTCAACCAACTCTTCGATCTCCTGCAGTTCAGAGCTCTGCGAGCCCGAGTCTCAGAGATTTTCGAGGTACGTGAGACCGAACAGGTAGTCCACACCACCACCGCAATAGAGACTATTGAACCGGGAACATTGACATCCTGGCTGACCAGTCACGCATCAACGTCTGGAGCAGTGGACTTTTTAGGGCAGTGGGGCAGAGGAAATTGGAGTGTCGAATCTGTCGGCATCGCCACCGGGGACAATGTCGGATGTGTGGAACTGAGCACACTCACCCAGGAAGATGCCCAGGCCTTAGCGCAATGGCTAGCAAACCCAGACATTGAAAAAACTGTTCACGACATCAAAGCCCCTCTTATTGCCTTATGGGAACGCGGTTGGGACCTTGCTGGCGTAACCTGTGACACCCAGATTGCTGCCTATTTAGCGAACCCGGATCGGCGCAATCTTGATCTGGGCAGCTTGTCGGAAAGATACTTGGGACGTACGCTCACCGAAGAAAATGCCGATGATCAACCCGCCTTCAACTTCGAGGTGGATTCTGCTTCACAAACAGCTGGGATCCATGCTCGTACTATTGCAGACATCAGTGTCCCGCTGAATAAGGAAATATCCGATAAGGGTGCAGCAGACCTCTGTACACAAGTGGAATTGCCACTCACACGCGTTCTGGCCTCGATGGAGTACGCCGGGATCGGGGTTGATCCCAGTCAACTCAACAACCTGCACCAGCAGTTTGATTCGGCAGTCATCCAAGCCCAAAGTAGTGCTTTTGAAGCTATAGGTCACGAAATCAATCTCTCTTCACCCAAACAGCTCCAGGTCGTACTCTTTGAAGAATTGGGGATGCCAAAGACTCGTAAAACCAAGAGTGGGCACACCACAGATGCGGAAGCGCTCGATCACCTGCTGACCACAACAGGTCATCCTTTCCTCACACACCTCATGGCTCATCGTGACGCCATCAAATTGCGCCAAAGTGTCGAAGGGTTGATCAAAGCCACCACTGCGAAGGATCGGATTCATACCACCTATCTGCAGACGGCAGCAGCCACGGGGAGGCTGTCGAGCCAAGATCCGAACTTGCAGAACATTCCAGCTAGAACGAGCGCTGGAAACCAGATTCGCACGTGTTTCATCCCAGGGCCGGGGTACGAGGCGCTGTTGACTGCGGATTATTCGCAGATTGAGATGAGAATCATGGCCCATATTTCTGGTGATGAATACCTCACCGCGGCCTTTAATGCTGGTCAAGATTTTCATACTGTGATGGCTGGTCGCGTTTTTGGTGTTGATCCTGACCAGGTGACTCCTGATCAGCGCAGTCGGGTGAAGGCTGTGAATTACGGGTTGGCCTATGGGTTGAGTTCTTTTGGGTTGTCGAACCAATTGAAGATCACGGTGGGCGAGGCGAACGTGCTCATGGAGAGTTTCTTTGAACATTTCGGCTCAGTACGCGACTATCTCCAATCGGTTGTTGTGGAAGCTCGCCATACGGGATATACAGAAACGATTCTGGGTCGAAGGCGTTATCTTCCCGATTTGGAGTCGACGAATCGTACTCGCCGAGAAATGGCCGAAAGAATGGCTCTCAATGCCCCTATCCAAGGGACCGCTGCTGACATTATCAAGGTGGCCATGCTGGAATTGGATTCTGCCTTGAAGAAGGCTGGCCTAACGTCACGAATGCTGCTGCAAGTGCACGATGAACTCATTTTTGAGGTGGGACCAGGGGAGAGTGAGACTCTCGAAGAGATCGTACGCCGTGAGATGGGTCAAGCTGCCCAACTGAGTGTTCCGCTCGATGTGAGTGTGGGCATTGGTCCAACCTGGGCAGGCGCATCCCACTCCTAGCGTAGAAAAGTCTCGAAAGAAACTCCCCTGGGCACACAAGGCCATCAAGGGGCTAGAATGAGTCCGATCATATAATTCTTCTCGAGGGGCATCCTATGAGCACACCAAACCAACCACCATTTGCCTCTGTTCCACCTGTGGGAGCACCACAGCCGATGGGAGTGCCTCAACCGAGCATGCCACAACCGATGGCAGCACCACAGCCCATGGGAGCACCTCCAGTGGCACCCCCACCAGTGATGGGCCAGCCCGCCTATAGCCCTGGGATGCCCTCGGCAAATGTGCCACCCAAGAAGAAGTGCAAAATGTGGCCACTACTGCTGGTCGGCGGACTGCTTCTCGTTGCTGGTATCGCTGCTGGTGTTTTCTTCGGCATCATTCGCCCACAGCAGATCGCACTAGCCGAGGCCAAAGAGACATTTGATGTCTCTGTTGCAGCCTATGAACAAGACAGAGCAGCACTCGACGAGCAGATCACTGTTGCAACAGCCGTCATTGATTCCACTGTTGCCACCGATTACATGATCCCTGACAGCTATGACCAACTGGTGAGCGAACTCGAGAAAGCGAAGGCCCTGGAATTCACGGTTCCCGAGAAAGCTAACAAGCTGGCTGACCTCGAGAAACAAACCGCTGAAATTGAAGCAGCCACCCAAGAGGCACAAGATGCGCAACAGGTGTTGGAGAAAGCCGCTGGGAGTTTAGTACTGGTGAAAGATGTCATCGGTTTGGCTGTTGATGTGATGAACGCAACGATGAAGGGCCAAATCGAAAACGATGTTCGATTTGATGGGGTGGAGCAAATTGAGGACCGCACGCTGCTCTTGACTTTCACCATCATGGATTTATCTGTGAGTCAATTCCCAGCATCGCAACTACCACAAGTACGTGAGGCAACGAAAAAAGAGGTGATAAGCATGTTCACGAACTCTAGTGACATGAAGGACCTACTGGACTTGAACATCACCTTCAAAATAAAATATCTGGATAAAAATGCCAAGGAAATAATAACCTTGACCATCACACCTGCCGATTATCAGTAGACACTTTCAGCTCCTATGGGTGACACACTACCCGTGGGTGTGGCTGGCATGGTGATGCCGACCACCCAAATCCGGCATCACCAGCGGTGTCCAGACGAAGAGCCTGGGCTTGGAAGGCTGTTTGCTGTGGACCCCCAGCCTCGCTAAGATAGGTGAGCGCTTATTCGCCCTGTTCCGGCATGGAGTGAGCAGGATGCTAACCACGGCACGAACAAGCGCCACTCATTACTATTGTGAAAGTCATCATCAATGACATCAACGGCGCAAGCCCCTATCGCGATTGACGACCTCGGTTCAGACCAGGATTTTCTCGACGCAATCGATTCAACACTCAAAAACTTCAATGATGGCGATATTGTCACCGGCATTGTTGTCAAGGTAGACAAAGACGAGGTTCTCCTCGATGTGGGATACAAGACTGAAGGAGTCATCCCCGTCAAAGAGCTCGCCATCAAATATCATGTAGATCCTTTCGAAGAAGTCAATATTGGCGATCAGGTCGAAGCTCTCGTCCAACAGAAGGAAGATAAAGAAGGACGCCTCATCCTCTCGAAGAAACGTGCCCAGTACGAACGCGCTTGGGGAACGATCGAGAAGATTAAAGAAGAAGACGGCATGGTCACCGGGCGGGTGATCGAGGTTGTCAAGGGCGGCCTCATTGTTGACATCGGTTTGCGGGGCTTCCTTCCAGCATCGTTGGTGGAGATGAGGCGCGTACGCGATCTGTCACCGTACATGAACGCGGAATTGGAAGCAAAAATCATTGAGCTTGATAAGAATCGCAACAATGTGGTTCTGTCGCGTCGAGCATGGTTGGAGCAAACCCAGTCCGAGGTACGCTCGACCTTCCTCAACAACCTCACCAAGGGCCAAATCCGCAAGGGTGTCGTCTCCTCCATCGTCAACTTCGGTGCCTTTGTTGATCTTGGCGGTGTTGACGGTTTGGTGCACGTGTCCGAACTGTCATGGAAACACATCGATCATCCCTCTGAAGTGGTAGAGATCGGCCAGGAGGTCACTGTTGAGGTCCTTTCGGTTGAAATGGATCGTGAGCGCGTATCACTGTCGTTGAAATCCACTCAAGAAGATCCGTGGCAAACCTTTGCTCGCCTCAACCAGATTGGGCAAATCGCTCCAGGAACAGTCACCAAACTCGTACCCTTTGGTGCTTTTGTGCGCGTAGCTGAAGGTATTGAGGGACTCGTTCACGTGTCAGAACTTGCCGAGCGCCATGTCGAAATCCCTGAGCAAGTAGTGGCCGTTGACGATGCTGTCATGGTGAAGATCATTGATATTGACCTGGAACGCCGTCGAGTATCCCTCTCACTCAAACAAGCTAATGAAGGTGTCGATGTTGTCGCCGATGACTTTGATCCGAGCCTCTATGGCATGGCCAACTCTTATGATGCTGAAGGCAACTACATCTATCCTGAAGGTTTCGATGCTGAAACTAATGAATGGAAGCCAGGGTACGAAGAGCAACAGGCTGCTTGGGAAGAACAGTGGACCCAAGCTCGCGAACTGTGGGAGGCTCACAAGAAGCAAGCTCAAGAAGCGGGTGAAGCCGATCAGGAAGCTGTCGTTGAAGAAATGACTGCGGCAACATACACCACAGGTGAGCCTCAGGCGCAAGCAGAACCAACGCTGGCAACAGATGAAGCTCTCCAGGCGTTCAAGGAGCAATTGGGCGACGAAGAACCAGCCTCCTAAGGGTCGAAAAGAGTTTCCATGATTAGGGTCGGCTTAACTGGTGGCATCGCTGCAGGGAAGTCGGTAGCGAGCCAGGCCTTTGCTGAGCGTGGGGTCGAAGTTATTGACTATGACATCCTGTCTCGTGAAGTGGTAGCCCCAGGGACCCCGGGGCTCCAGGAGATCGTTGATACTTTCGGAGATGTTCTTCACGAGGATGGCACTCTTAATCGTTCTTTGGTGGCGAAGCGCGTCTTCGGTGATGATGATCAAGCCCGTGAACAGCTAGAAAACATCATCCATCCACGCGTGATCAGTGAAGGTCAACGCATTGATTTTGAGGCTGAGTCTCGCGGGGACAAACTTGTTGTCCATGCTATTCCACTGCTTGTTGAGGTTGCTGGACCAGAGGCATTCGACACTGTCATCGTGGTGGATGCTTCCCCCGAAGTACGTGTCGCTCGACTTGTTGATGGTCGTGGAATGGATGAAGAGGAAGCCTGGGGGCGGATCACGGCACAAATCGATGATGAGGTACGCCTTGCTGCTGCCGATTTTGTCTTCGATGGGTCCCGCACCCCTGAAGACCTCGCTGCCCAAGTGAATCAGTGGATGGATACAGTTCTCACCAAAGGATTGAACTTCCGTACCAATGACGAGAGAACATCCTTCCTCATTGGCGAGGATATCTAGGACTACCCACCACTGTCATTCTGCGCGAAGTCGCGAAGGAATCCAGATACTTGGTCCACCACAGTGGTGACAGTCGGTGGATCGTGAGCATTGACAGACTCGGTCATTGTGGTGGATCACTAGCCTGGACCCCTGCGAGTCGCGGAGCCTGTGCTCCTCACTTCGTTCGTCAACCACTTCCTTGGTTTCGGGATAGTGCGCAAGCGCACTCTCCGCTCAACCTGCGTCGTGGTGCTGCGGAGCCCGCTAGGGCGACTCGCAGTGCTCC